>Ga0116107_1000241_pt1 | contig 49034 bp, 44 predicted proteins | sample June2015DPH_6_10_FD_88969 | JGI IMG/M metagenome (GOLD analysis project Ga0116107, IMG submission 88969) | Peatland microbial communities from SPRUCE experiment site at the Marcell Experimental Forest, Minnesota, USA - June2015DPH_6_100 | ecosystem: Environmental > Terrestrial > Soil > Wetlands... | reverse complement strand
CCGCTGCTGTTTTTCAAAGTGGCGATACGGTCGATGCCGAGGTTGTTTCTCCATGCGCTTTGCTCCTGCTAGTCAGTTCTCGGCTCTAGTATACACCCCCCTCACTAATAAGACAAGCAGGGGTTTTTACCAGCTCCGATCGCAGCTCGAGCTGATGATCATCTAACACCATATATAGCCAGGAGAAATTATGAAAAATCCAATTGGAATTGGGGATGCATCCGAGAACGATACCAATCAATATACGGATTGGAAGTTGGCAGCCAGCCGCGGTATCAGTTTCGGCATTGTGCGCGCTACCACTACCGGTGCATGGGTGGCAGGCAAGCCGGTGATCAAAGAAGATACTATGTTCGCATTGAATAGCAAGAAGATGCTGGATGCTCAGGTCAAACGGATGAGTTATGCTTGGTTCGACCCAAGATATAAGTTCTGTCCGCCGGTCGACCAGGCTACTAGTTTTATTAATACCGTTATAAATAATGGTGTAGGTGAATTGGGTCCGATGATCGATATTGAAGATGCTCCAGGGATCTATGGATTTATCGGGGTTGGTAGTTATATCCATATTTGGCTGCAAATCGTTGAGACCATTCTCCATGTGAAACCCCGCATTTATACCAATCTTTCCTATGTCAGTAAATATTTATTCAATGGTTGGGTGGCAGAGACTTGGTTGCAAGATTATGGGCTGGTGATTGCCAATTGGGGATTGCCAGCGCCGTATGTTCCCTTGCCTTGGGCTCCCACTACGTGGGATGCGTGGCAGTTCACTGCTTCGGCCCCAGGGGCCTATTATGGCTTCCCGGCCAGCATCGTTGGAAAAGCCGCACCGTCCATCTGTCTTGCCGTGTGGAATGGAGAATTATCATGACACAAACACTTACCCAACTTATTAGCCAGGTCCAGGCCATGTTCATCGATGATGGCACCCGTTTTACTGTCGATACCATCACAGCCGCTGTCCGCCAGGCATTGAAAGACTTCAACGCCGCTGCACCGGTGCGAGCAGCCGAGACCCAAGCAGTTGTTTCCGGCCAATATGAATATGAGTTAACTGACATGACTACTATTCAGGTGCTGGATGTGCTGCTCGAGGGAACCGATGTAACCCAGGAGAACCATATTCCTTTGCAATTTACGCCGTTTTTCGAGGATGGCCGTGCATGGATACGATTGGTCAGGCCGTTGGGAATTGGCAATCTGATCATTCGCTATCTAATCCCACATACCGTCAATGGCTTGGATGCAGGCGTCGAAAGTACATTGGCAGATTTGTGGGATGTGGTCCTGTTGGATGGTGCCTGTTATTATGCCTGTGTCATGCGCGCAGCCAGCCGGATTGAGGTGGTAAACCTGAATGCTAATGTTAAGGATCCTTGGCAACATATAGCCGAGATTTATAAAATTGCATTCGATACTGGTCTTGCATTAGCCACCCAGCAGCCGGCCGTGCGTGTGCCAGATAAGACCTGGCAACCGCGCACGTGGAATGATGAATGGCATAATTTCCAACCCGAATAATGAATACCGTTTGGTGAAAAAGAAAGTCAGGTAAAGATATGGGCCGTACCCTTCCTTCCGCAACACAAGTTTTCCTACAAGAAGAAGCCGCCTTCTCCCGCTTCCGGCGCGCCTTGCGCCGTTCCGACCAGCTGGCACTGGACGACCTGTTCACCAGCGCCCGCCAGCACCTGGCGGCTGCCCAGTACGCGACGCACGCCCTGCCCTTCGAGGTATTCCTGCTGGCGATGCTGCTGGAAGAGCATAAAGAAGTGATGAAGTTGAGGGATCTAGTGGAAGCGATATCGACGACTCATGTCCCTCCGGGATGCTACGCGATCATCGATACGGCCAATCCCACGGGGACCCCCTTCGGGGACAAGCTGCTGCGCGGTGGCGGCTCGAAGCCGCCTCGGCCAGTAACCCCTATGAACAACCCTTCGACCCTGCCCGGAATGTCCCAGGAGGATGTTCGTCCTATGGAACAGGATTCGCAAGCGATGGAAGGTAAGAATGACTGAAACAATCTCCGGGCGACGACTCTTGTCCCTCGGGGATGCTACGCGATCGTCTAACAGCCGATCCCACGGGGACGCTGCGCGGTGGTGGCTTGTCCCACGGGGATCCCCTACGGGGACAAGTTGCTTCGCGAAGGTCGCCTCGGCTAGTGGTTTGAATGCCTGGTCAATATGATGCAAACAATTACTGGATGGTTGTTTGACGTATACCCGAATGAGACCAACCTGTCCATCTGGTTGATCGGAGAGGATGGGAAGCGGCATCACTTCATTCAGGACTTCGCCGCAACCATCTACGCGGCGGGACTGGCGAACCGGCTGAGAGGACTCTTGAGGTGGCTGAAAGCCCAATCCATTCCAATGCACCTGTCACGGACGGAGCGCAAGGATGTCTTTTCGGTAGCTCATCCCACGGGGATCCCCTTCGGGGACAAGCTGCTGCGCGATAGTGGCTTATTGCCGGCTCGGCTAGTCAATGGCCTGGTTACCGTCCTGGCGGTGGAAGTCCTGCAGCCCGGAAAGCTGGATGAGCTATTCCGGAAAATGGTAGATGCATTTCCAGATCTGACATATTACGACGCGGATATATCCATTGCCTTGCGACATGCCGCGCAATTCGATACCTTTCCGCTGGCGCGCTGCCGGCTGGAAGTGCGCGGCGAAAAGATCCTCAGCATTGTCCCTCTGGATACGCCCTGGGAACTCGAACCAGAAGCAGCACCCCTGCGCATTATGAGCCTCGAACCGGACTGCGACCCGGCGCGCAAGGAACCCAAAGCAATCCTGGTTTCGTACCCACTACGTGGGCAAGCTGAGCGGGTGAGTTATTCCCTGCCTTTTGAAAAAACGGAACCGTTCCTGATCGGCCTGCGCGCCGATATCCGGCGCTATGACCCGGATGTGATCCTGACCTCTTGGGGTGACACCTGGCTATTTCCGCTTCTGATGAAACTCTCCAAGGAAAGCGGGATCCTGCTGCCCTTGAACCGGGATGAATCTGAATCACTGGTGGAGCGAAAAGAGCACACCTATTTTTCATACGGCCAGATCGTCTACCGCGGCCGGCAAGTGCAGCTGCGCGAGCGCTGGCACCTCGACCGGCATAATGCCATGCTGTGGGGAGATTATGGCCTGACGGGGGTGCTGGAGATGGCAAGGGTAACACGGCAGCCGGTCCAGGAAGCGGCGCGCCTGTCTCCGGGCACAGGCATTTCGTCGATGCAATTCGTCACCGCCATGCAAAAGGGTATTCTTATTCCCTGGCACAAGCAACAAGCGGAGAGACCCAAGAACGCCCTAGAAATGATTCGATCGGACATGGGCGGAATGGTCTATCAACCGACGGTAGGGCTGCACCGGGATGTGGGCGGGATCGACTTTGTTTCGATGTACCCGGGAATCATGGTGAGATTCAATATCTCGCCGGAAGTACCAAGGGCAGGCTCAGATTTGGAACCTGGCCCCGGCGAACCGGGCATCATTCCAATGATGCTGGCTCCCATCCTAAACAAGCGCCTGGCGCTCAAGTCGGCACTCCTTACACTGAACAAGTACGACTGCCGGAGGCCGGTCTACCAGGCGCTGGCGTCGGCTGAAAAGTGGCTGCTCGTGACTTGTTTTGGCTACCTGGGTTATAAGAATGCCCGTTTCGGTCGGATCGAAGCGCATGAGGCGGTGACGGCCTATGGGCGTGAAGCGCTGCTGCGCGCGAAAGAAGCCGCCGAAGATATGAATTTCGAGATCCTGCACATGTACGTGGATGGGTTGTGGATGCACAAGGAAGGCTGCAAGACCCCGGCAGATTTCCAAGCCTTGCTGGCGGAAGTAACCGATCGGACCGGCCTGCCCATTTCCATGGATGGAATCTATCGCTGGGTGGTGTTCCTGCCATCACGCGTGAACGAGCGTGTCCCGGTGGCCAACCGCTATTTTGGCGTTTTCCAGGATGGTTCGATCAAGGTACGCGGGATCGAGGCACGCCGCCGGGATAGCGCCCCATTCATCGTGGAGACACAGCTCGGCCTCCTGGAGATCCTGGCCAAGGCCGAGGATGCAGACGGCCTAAAGGATGTACTGCCAAAGGCACAGGCTTTCGTTCAAAAGCAAATGACCGCGCTCAGGATGATGCGCGTGCCGGTTGAAAAGCTGCTGGTATCGCAAAAACTCAGCCGGGAACTGGGGGAATATTCCAGCCCATCGCCGGCCGCCCAAGCTGTCTAGCAGATGCAGGCGGCCGGCAAGGTGGTCCGGCCCGGACAGCGCGTACATTTTCTATATACGCTCGGAAAACCGGGCGTGTCGGCCTGGGATGTACCGGAACAACCAGATACGCGCTGCATCGATATACGGCGCTACCGAACCCTGCTTCAGCGCGCGGTGGATACGGTGCTGGCTCCGATCGAGCAAAGCGATCATGGGGGCAAGGATAGCGAATGCCTGTATCTATTTCCGGCTCCATCTGTTAGCGCGCTTGGCGGCTAGTGGTACAGCGCAATGCTGGCATGGCGACGAGCAGTATCTACCAATCTTCGCCAATCTGTATTTAATCGTGCAGGTTGTCGAAGAGTAGCGGACAGCCTTTTGTTCCGCCTGTTGCTTGCTGCTGCATTCTGCAGATAGAAACATGGATGGGTCCTGGTGGCTGATATAAAAATAGTTGCATTGGCAGGCTTTACAGCGGAAGGTTTCAATCCAAAGATTAACTCTTTTGCAAATGAGGTAAACCACCAGTTCCCTGGCAGACGCACCCGATGGTGTTTTCGCACCGGTTGATTGAATATATACGTTTTGCTTTCTAACGAGAGCATTCGAAGCAGGGTTTTCTATCACGAATACCATATCGGGCACCCGTGTACATAATTTGCAGAATTTTATGGCTCCTTAATAAGAATATTAATGTAGGGGCTAATTCGAGCAATTATTGTTCCAAATGATATGGCAGAGAAAATGTAATAAACAGGTAGTGCCAAATGTCACTTGAATATACAACCACAAAGTTGTAAAAAGTAATTAATATGTTGCATTAGTATACAAATGCATGAACAGGCAAATTGGTGTAGATCAAAGTCTGGCCCGCAAGTACAACAGTGCGACGATTCTGGATCATCTTCGTTTGCATGCCCCTGTTTCGCGGGCCGGCCTGGCAAAATATACCGGTCTTACCAGAAGCACTGTCTCAAGGATCATTGATCAATTACAGGCTGAAAACCTGGTCCGTGAGGCCGGTGCGCAACAGGAAAAAGTAGGCCGGCCGGGAACCCTGATCGAGCTTAATCCCGCCGGGGGAGCAGCCGTGGGGGTTGAGATTGGGGTCGATTTTGTTTCCATTATTCTGACAAATTTTGTTGCCCAGATCCTGTGGCGAGAACATGTCAGCATGCCGGATGGATTAGATGTCCGGGCCTATCTGCGGGAGGCTGAAAAATTGATCTATGCTGCGCTGCAGGTTGCCAAGGTGGAGGGATTTCAGCCACTCGGGATCGGGGTGGGGGTATGGGGACTGGTGGATATCCAAAAAGGAGAGGTTCGTTTTGCACCAAACCTTAAATGGCGTGACATTCCGCTCAAGAAACTATGGGAAGGCCGTTTTGGGCTGACGGTTTTTGTGGAAAACGACGCCAACGCTGCTGCCATGGGGGAGTACTATTTGGGTGCGGCGAAAAATGTCGATGATTTCATTTATGTGAATACTGGTATCGGCCTGGGTGGCGGGATAATCAGTGCGGGCACATTGTTCCGGGGCTGGAATGGCTATGCCGGTGAAATTGGACACATGACCATCGATCCGGACGGGGAAGCCTGCATGTGCGGAAAACGGGGTTGTTGGGAGACCCAGGTCGGATCGCGCGTGGCTGTGCAGAACTACAAGACACGTACCGGCCGGGAGGTTTCGTTTGAAGAGCTGGTTGAACTCGTCAGAGCCAATGATCCAACCAGCCTCGAAATAATTACGAAAATGGGACTGGCGCTTGGGATTGGTATCGGCAACCTGGCCAATATATTTTCCCCGCGCTGTATAGTCGTGGGAGGGGCGCTAAATCAGGTCTCAGACAAGATCCTTCCGATCGCCCGGGATACTTTTGCAAAGAACAGTCTGTTCCAACACCAGCAGGATATAAAGATCATCCCATCCGGACTGGGCTCAAATAGCTGTGTGCTGGGATGTGTAGCGCTTGTTCTGGATGAAGTGATCCGCCAGCGCGCTCAATTTTGAGGCATTTTTAACCACGTCCGCTGCGTGTCCAACCTTTGCCAGGATGTTTATTTTGGAAGACTCTGTACGGTTGTATATTATCAAAACGAATTAAGTAACCATCCAAGAAAATAGAGGAAAACCGCATTTTGAGCGGATGGGTTAAAAAGGTTGTTTTCATAAATTTTCCTGACTCCATGGCCCGGAAAGGAGGTTTAGAAAAAAAATAAGCAAGATATATGTAATTTCCAATCTCATCATATTCGATCTATATTTCCAAACAAAAGGAGTTGAATGATGTCTCGCAAAATCTTTTACCTAGCAATCCTGGTCGTGTTGGTAGCCAGCTTGGTAGGTTGCGCCCCCAAGGCAGCCTCCACGACCACTGGAAAGACCATTGTCGGTCTTTCCTTCTCCGATTACGCGACCGAGCGCTGGCCAATTGAATCGGCCCAGATGACCCAATTGCTTCAGAAAATGGGCTACCAGGTGATCGCGCAGGAAGCCGATCATGACGTCAAGCTGCAGAGCGACCAGATCGATAACATGGTCAGCCTGGGCGCCAAGGGCCTGATCGTCATCGCAGAAGATGGCGCAGCCGCCGTCACCCCGGTGGAAAAGGCTGTTGCGGCGGGCGTACCTGTGATCTCCTATGACCGCCTGATCAAGACCTCCAAGATCGCCGCTTACCTATCCTTCGATAACGTCGAAGTGGGTAAGCAGGAAGCTTTGGGCGTCATGACGGCCCTGGGCCTGCCCGGCAGCACCACCTGGACGAAAGATAATCCCGCCAAGGTAGTCCTCTCCGGCGGATCCCCGACCGATAACAACGCTGTCCTGGTTCGCCAGGGCCAGATGTCCGTAATCCAACCCTACATCGACTCCGGCGTTATCAAGATCGTAGCCGATCAGTGGGTCGAAAACTGGGATCCCGCCAAGGCCGAAGCCATGATGGAAAACATCCTCACCGCCAACCAGAACAAGATCGATGCCGTAGTCGCCTCGAACGATGGTACTGCTTTGGGCGAACTGCAGGCGCTGGCTGCCCAGGGATTGGCCGGCAAGGTGCCGATCTCAGGCCAGGATGCCACCGCGGATGGCTGCAACAGCATCGTCAAGGGACAACAGACCGTGACCGTCTTCAAAGACACCCGCTTACTGGCCCCGAAGGCCGTCACCATGATCGATCAGCTGATCAAGGGCCAGGCTCTTACCGGGCTCACCAGCTACACACTGGCTATCCTGACCGGCGATAAGACCTTGACCGGAAGCATCCAGGCTGCCTTCCTGCCGGTTGTGCAGGTCACCAAGGCGAATGTCTACGATGTGGTGGTAAAGAGCGGCTTCCAGACCTACGATAATGTTTATCGTGGTGTTCCTGCCGATCAACTGCCTCCCACGCTGACACCCTAATTAATATTTTTTAACCAATCCCCGGCCCCCCTTAAGATGTAATGTGGGGGGCCGGGGGCCTCATTTGTAATTCAAATCAGAAAACCCCGTCTTTTTGAAAGGCGTGCCGGAAAAGCCTTTACCCGAAGGAGTTCGCAGTGGATAATGATATTATTCTCGATTTTAAGAACGTAACCAAACGCTTTCCGGGTGTGGTGGCGTTGGATGATGTTTCATTCTCCATCAACCGTGGAGAAATCCACGGCATTTGTGGAGAGAACGGCGCCGGCAAATCCACCCTGGTGAAAATCCTTTCCGGAGTATATCCTTTTGGAACCTATGAAGGTTCCGTAATATACAACGATAAGGAATTACATCTGAGTCAAAGTTCCATTAGGGAAGCAGTGGAAGAGGGCATCGCGATCGTTTACCAGGAACTGACCCTGGTACCCACCCGTACGGTTGGCGAAAACGTCTTCCTGGGCAAGGAACCGGTCGAACATGGCTTGATCAATTGGAATAAGTTGTATGCAGACACCCAGGCAATATTGGACAAGTACCAATTGGATGTCGATCCGCGCGCAACAGTTAGAAACCTGGGCGTCGGCAAAATGCAGATGGTCGAGATCGCCAAGGCGCTTTCCGAAGATGCAAAGGTTCTGATCCTGGATGAGCCTTCCAGCGCCCTCAGCAAAGCCGAAGTCGAGAAGTTGATGGAGATCCTGCGGGGGCTCAAGAGTCACGGCATCACCTGCATCTATATCTCCCACCGGCTGGAGGAATTCTTCCATATTACCGATCGTATCACCGTGATGCGGGATGGCAAGGTAATCACCACACAGCCAACCAGGGATGTGACCCAGGGCGACCTGGTCAAATACATGGTCGGGCGCGAAATGAAAGAGCGCTTCCCCAAGGGGAACCGCAAGCCAGGAGAAGTGATATTTGAAGTGGAAGGACTGGAAGCGGCCGACCCCAACAACGCCAACCGCAAGATCCTGGATGGGATCAGTTTCAATGTGCGCAAGGGCGAAATACTTGGGATTGCCGGGTTGATGGGTTCGGGCCGCACCGAGCTGGTGCTGACGCTCTTTGGCGAGTATGCGAAAATCACCAAAGGGCGGATCCGCCTCGATGGAAAGCCGATCGAGCCAAAAAGCGCCCGCCAGGCGATCGATTCAGGCTTGAGCCTGGTGCCGGAAGACCGTAAGCGGATGGGGTTGGTGTTGATCCAATCGATCCTGAAGAACATCTCCCTGCCCAACCTGGATCAATTTTCCAAATTCTTCAGTATCAATGCCAATGAGGAGATGCAGGCGAGCCTGCAGCAGGCCAAAAGCCTGACCATCAAGGCGCCCAACCTGGAAGTGAAAGCGGAAACCTTGTCGGGCGGCAACCAGCAGAAGGTGGTCATCTCAAAATGGCTGATGTCCAAGCCGGAGGTCATGATCATGGATGACCCGACGCGCGGCATCGACGTGGGGGCGAAATTCGAGATCTACAAGCTGATGAATGAGCTGGCCGAGAAGGGCGTGGCGGTCATCATGATCTCGAGTGACCTGGAAGAAGTGCTGGGGATGAGCGACCGGGTCATGGTAATGTGCCGGGGTCATTCCACCCTCACGTTGCCGATCGCGGAAGCCAGCCAGGAACGCGTGATGGCATTGGCCACCGGTATTTCAACAAATTAATAACCAACCCAGAGAATAAAGCGAGGTAAATCCCATGAGCTCTTCTGTCACTGAAATGAAACCAGCCGCAAGTTTAGGTTCCAGGATCCTCCTGGCCATCCGCCAGAATATTCAGACCTATACCCTCATCATCGCTGTGGTCGTCATCTGGGCGATCTTTGCCATTACCACCACCGGCAAGTACCTGGATCCACAAAATATCTCCAACCTTTTCCGCCAGATGTCTGTGACGGCTTTTCTGTCGATCGGCATGGTGCTGGTGATCGTCACCGGAGGCATCGACCTGTCGGTCGGCAAGCTGGCGGGTTTTGTTTCCGTGGTGGTAGCCTATTTGCAGTTCTATGTCTGGTTCGCCTTATTCCCCAACCAATTGGTGCTGCCAGCCATCCTTTCGGTTATCTGCGGCCTGGCGGTCGGTGTTCTGGCCGGTCTGCTACAAGGCTACGTTATTGCATACCAGGGATTGCCGGCGTTCATCGTGACCTTAGGCGGCATGTGGCTGTTCAATGGCCTGCTTCTGCTGGTTACCCAGGGTAAAACAATTGCTGCCAACCAGGCCGTATTTTCGGATATCGCCCAGGGTTACATCCCGGCCATTTGGGGCTTTGTGATATTCGTATTAATTCTGGTGTTCCTGGGATGGAACGTTTTTAGCAGTCGAGCCGGCAAACAGAAATATGGTTTTAAGCTGCGCCCGCTTTACTTGGATCTGGTGGGAGCGGTCATCCCGGCGGTGTTGATCCTGGCCTATATCCTTAGTGTTAATGCCTACAAGGGTATCCCGGTCCCGGTCCTGCTGCTGGCAGTCGTGGCGATGGTGATGGTATATATCGCCAACAACACGCGCTTTGGCCGCTATGCTTATGCCATTGGCGGCAACCGGGAAGCCGCCCGCCTCTCGGGGATTAATATCACAAGCGTTTTGTTCCGGGTATTCATTCTGATGGGTTTCCTATGCGGTGTGGCCGGCGTGGTGTTGGCTTCCTATGTCGGTTACGGGACGATTGCGGCCGGCACCGGCTATGAGCTGGACGCCATTGCCGCCTGTATCCTGGGCGGTACTTCGCCGCTGGGCGGCGTCGGGACTGTTCCGGGGGCCCTGATCGGCGCCCTCATCATTGCCAGTCTCACCAACGGCATGCAGATGATGAATTTTGCGCCGGCCTGGCAGTATGTGGTGAAAGCCATCATCCTGGTATTGGCTGTGCTGCTCGATTTTTACTTCAAGAGGAGCCGCTAATGAGCGCAGCCTACGAGCCTAAACCCGAGCATAAATTCACCTTCGGACTGTGGACGGTCGGGAATATCGGCCGCGACCCGTTCGGCGGCCCGGTACGCGAGCCCAAGACTCCGGCGGAACTGGTCCACCTGTTGGGCGAGGTGGGGGCATACGGCGTCAACTTCCACGATAACGACCTGATCCCGATCGATGCCTCAGCGGCCGAAGCCGACAAGATCAAGAAAGATTTCCGCAAGGCGCTGGAGGAGACCGGGCTTAAGGTGCCGATGGCGACCACCAACCTGTTCTTTGACCCGATCTTCAAGGATGGGGCGTTCACATCCAACGATGCCAAGGTGCGCGCGTATGCCATCCAGAAGACCATGAAGGCGATCGACCTGGGCGCGGAGTTTGACGCCAAGGTATATGTTTTCTGGGGCGGGCGAGAAGGTACGGAAACAGATGCCAGCAAGAGCGCGTTGTCAGCCATCCAGCGAAACCGGGAGGCGATGAACTTCTTGTGTGAATACGTTTTGGACAAGAAATATGACCTGAAGCTGGCGCTGGAAGCCAAGCCGAACGAGCCGCGCGGCGACATGTACAACCCCACCACGGGCCATATGCTGGCTTTCATTGAGACGCTCGATCACCCAGAAATGGTGGGGGTCAACCCGGAAGTGGCGCATGAGCATATGTCAGGGCTCAACTTTATGCACGGCGTGGCCCAGGCCTGGGATGCCGGCAAGCTGTTCCACATCGACCTGAACGACCAGTATCCCGGCCGGTATGACCAGGACCTGCGCTTCGGCTCGCGTGACCTAAAAGCGGCCTTCTTCCTGGTGAAGTTCCTGGAAGAGGTGGGCTACCAGGGCTCGCGGCACTTCGATGCGCATGCCTACCGCACTGAAGATTTCGAAGGCGTCAAGGATTTTGCGCGCGGCTGCATGCGCACCTACCTGGTTTTGAAGGAAAAGGCCGCGCAATGGAACGCAGACCAGGAAATCCAAGCGGTGCTGTCCGAAGTGAATGCCAGCGATGGCAGCATGGCGGCTTATTCCGGCAAGTATTCGGCTGCCAAGGCGGCCGCTCTGCAGGCACAGACCTTCGACCGGGCTGGCATCGCCAGCCGGGGGCTGCAATACGAGCGGCTGGACCAACTGACGATCGATTTGCTGTTGGGGGCGCGCTGAGGTCTTTTCCCGACGTTTGTGTGGCGGGTGAAAATTAGTTAACTTCAAAAACTATTCTCCTCCTTTGCATTGTGCCCGTCATCGTAAAGGTGACGGGCACACGCCAAGATGAATTGATCGTCTCTTATTTTATTTTTTACTCTGAATAGCTGATTTCCTTCTTCCCTGATATCCATCTCACCAGGAGCGACCCATATGCCTAAAGCCTATTTCCTTGGCATCGATGTATCCACCACCGGCAGCAAAGCACTGCTGGTGGATGAAAACGGGGCGGTGGCAGCCACAGCGGCGGCGCCGCACACGCTGCAGACGCCCAGGCCGCTCTGGTCGGAGCAGGACCCGCGCGAGTGGTGGCAGGCGAGCTCTACGGCGGTGCGGGCGGCGCTCCAGCAGGCGGGGGTGAGCGGGGAAAGCATACTGGCGGTGGGACTGACCGGGCAGATGCACGGGCTGGTGCTACTCGACGAGCAGGGAGAAGTTCTGCGCCCGGCGATCCTGTGGAACGACCAGCGCACACAGGCGCAATGCGATGAAATCCACCGGCGGATCGGGCGGGAAAAGTTCATCCAGATCACCGGCAACGTGGCGTTACCGGGTTTCACCGCCCCGAAGATCCTGTGGGTGCAGGAGAACGAGCCGGAAGTGTATGCAAAAGCACGGCACGTGCTGCTGCCCAAGGATGCCATCCGCCACCAACTGACCGGCGAATATGCGATGGACAAGGCGGACGGCTCCGGGACGGTGTTGTTTGACCTGAAGAAGCGTAATTGGTCAACGGAAGTGCTGGCGGCGTTGGGCATTCCGGCCGGGTGGATGCCGCCGACCTTCGAAGGGCCGGAATTCACCGGGACCATCACGAAGGAGGCAGCCGATGCAACCGGTTTGAAGGAGGGTACACCGGTGGCAGCCGGGGGCGGCGACCAGGCGGCCCAGGCGGTGGGGGTGGGGGCGGTGGAGGCGGGGGTAGTGGCATTGACCATCGGCACCAGCGGGGTGGTATTTGCGACCACTCCCTCTGCGCTGGTAGAACTTGAAGGCCGCCTGCATGCCTTCTGTCATGCCGTTCCGGGCATGTGGCATTTTATGGGAGTCATGCTTTCGGCAGCCGGCAGCCTGCAATGGTACCGGGATACGCTGGCCCCCAGCATGAGCTTTGACGAGCTGCTGCACGAGGCCGAAGCGGTACCGGCCGGAAGCGAGGGCCTGCAATTCCTGCCGTATCTGAGCGGCGAGCGCACCCCTTACCCCGACCCGCTGGCACGCGGCGCTTTTGTGGGGCTGACCCTGCGACACGGGCGCGGCCACCTGACGCGGGCGCTGCTCGAAGGGGTTTCGTTCGGCCTGAAGGATAGTTTCAGGCTGATCCAAAACGCCGGCCTGGGGGGCATCAGGCAGGTGCGGGCTTCGGGCGGCGGGACGAAAGGGGCTTTATGGCGGCAGATCCTGGCCTCCGTCCTGGAGGCGGAACTGGTGACGGTCAACACAACCGAAGGAGCGGCGTTCGGCGCGGCCCTGCTGGCGGGGGTAGGTGTGAAAGCCTGGCGAGATGTACCGGCTGCGTGCGCGGCGGCGGTGCGGATCACCGGCAGCACCCGGCCCGACCCGGCGCAGGCGGCGGCCTACCGCAAAGCCTATCCGCTCTATCGAGAACTGTACCCGGCGCTCAAGCCCGGCTTTGACAAGATAGTAATGTGAGTTTTTATTAACACAATCCCGCGGAATTGCAGCGCGGGACAGTCGTACACAAAGGAAGCCTTTGGTGCACTTTGTGTTTTATGTTTCTCTCTTTATTGTTTTAAATCAATCTATGCAACTTTATCAGGCAGTTTTGCCCCACAGGAGGCGCAAAAACGGGCTTCGGGTGGGTTGGGGGATCCGCAATAGATACAGAAATTTCCGGCCGGTTGCAGCGGCGGGGGGGTCGATGAGATGGCAGCCTGTGCAGAGGCGGCAGGGGCTGTTGGGGTTGCTGGTGCTGCAGGAGCTGCTGTGACGGCTGGGGCTGCCGGGGCCGGAGTGGGTTTTTGAATTTCCTCTTTGAAGCCTTCGGCGGCTTCCTTGGTGCCCTTGCGGAATTCGGTGATCGTTTTACCCAGGCTGCGTCCCATCTCGGGCAATTTGTTGGCTCCGAAGATCAGGAACGCCACCAGAATGATAATCACGATATGGATGGGTTGGATTCCAAAAGGCATAGCAATCTCCTTTTCTGTTAATCCTGCTGGCCCAGGATGGACGGGTCGGAAGGCTTGATAGTATTTTCGGGCATTTTCGTACCACATTGATTGCAAAAAAGAGCCTCGGGCGGGTTGGCAGCTCCGCAGTGGATGCAGAAATTTCCGGCCGGAGCCGAGACGTTCGAGGGGGTCTTAATAGTGAACGATGGAGCAGGGGCCGGGCCGGTCGTTCTCGAGGCGGCCGGGTTGTTCGTATTTGCCGAATCCCCGCTGCCATTGACTTCTGCGCGCAGGCTGTCCGTTACCTCCCTGGTTCCATTGCGAAATTCATTGAGCGCCTTGCCGATGGTTCGTCCAATTTCGGGTAATCTTTTAGGCCCAAAGACCAGCAATGCCACCAGTATGATTATGACAATATGGATTGGTTGGATTCCGAATGTCATGCAAGTTTCCTTTCTCAGGCCTATATTTATACCATGCTATGGCAGTTTCGAGCTTAATTTGTTAATATATTTTCAGGGTCCACCTATTTTAATAATTCAACCGAGAAACGCCCGATGAGTACCTTAAAAAAAACAATGCGCCCAGCATGACGTCGAGATGAAATCTCCCAATTAACGGAAATCCAGCAAGCCGAGTTTTTAGCGCAAACTCCAATCGGCTCCCAGCGTAAACTTTGATAAAATATATGCATGAATAATTTTCATGGCCTCCCGATAGCTGTTCTCGAAAATGACCATATCCGTTTGGAATATTTAACCTCTGCCGGTCCGCGCATTGTAGGATTCTCGTATCACGGCTCGCCCAATCTGTTGGCCGATGTGTTCGATATGGCCTGGGATACTCCCAATGGCAAGTATTTTCCGCTTGGCGGGCACCGCCTGTGGATCTCGCCTGAATTGCCTGAAAAGACCTACGTGCCTGATAGAACCGGTTTGTCGGTGCGGGAAATACCCCAGGGCGTGGAATTAAACGGGGCCAGCGAAACCATCTCCGGGGTGCGGAAGAGTGTGCGGATCGAACTGGAACCGGGAGCCGCGCGCCTTCGTCTATACCAAACCATCGTGAATGAGAGCCCCAGCCCGCTGTCATTTGCCCCGTGGAGCATCACCCAGTTCTGCCTGGGGGGCACAGTGTTGCTGCCCCAGCCGGTTGGAAATACCGATCCACAAGGTTTCCTACCAAATCGCCTGCTGGTACTCTGGCCGTATACTTGCATCCATGACGCTCGCCTGAGGCTGCGGGATGACTTCATCCTGATTCGCGCCGAAGCCGCTTTGCCGCCGATGAAACTAGGATATGCAAACCGCGCCGGCTGGCTGGCTTACTGGAGGAATGGCATCCTGTTTCGCAAGAGTTTCGAAATGCGAGCCAGCGCGGTCTACCCGGATGGAGGCTGCAACGCCGAGGTGTACTGCGGCGACCGTTTTGTAGAGCTGGAAAGCCTGGGAGTTCTAGGGACGATTGCACCCGGACAGGAAGTGCAACTGAACGAGACATGGGAACTTTATCCCGGCCTGGATGTCCCGTTCATTCCGGCGGAAATCCGAGAGCTGCTTTTGGAGAAATAGAGCTTTGTTTTGCTAACAACATCCCGAAGGTTTGTGAGGCGGAATTTGGATGGTCTGGTCCAAAGAAAAATAACAGCCACCTTGAAATGAAGGTGGCTGTCAGATTAAGTATCAAGCCCGGGTTAGGTTTTATGACAGCGTTGTTACTGATTCATCTTTCCGTCGGAACCAATTGCGCCACTCTTTATTCTCCCAGACGACCAGGATGGGGGAGGCATTGAAGATGGACGAATAGGTACCGCTGAATACACCGATCAGCAGGATGACCACAAAATGATGGATGGTGTCGCCGCCGAACAGGGCCAGCGCTAGAAGCGTGATCATGACGGTCAACTGTGTGTTGATCGACCGGTCCATGGTCTGGACGATCGAGTGGTTGACCACCGTTTCGAAATCCACCCGACGGTAAATGTTGGAGTTTTCACGGATGCGGTCGAAGACCACGATATCATCATGCACGGAGAAGCCGATCACGGTCAACAGGGCGGTCAGAAAGAGCGAATCGACCTGCCAGCCCAGGAAGTGTCCAAGGATGGCACCCATACCCAGCACCACGAGCGTATCGTGGATGGTGGCTATAATGGCGGCTACGCCGAAACGGAAGGGGTGGTTGACCTTACGGAAGGCGTACCAGATGTAGATCAAAATCGCGAAGGAAGCCATGACGACTGCCAATGCGGCAGCCCGCGCCACTTCAGCGCCGACCGAGGCCGTAACCTGGTTGAAGTCCTGGATGACCACGGCCTGTCCGCCGCCATACTGGGTCTGCAAAGCTGTCACCACTTTTGTCTTGGTGGCATCGTTCATTTCACGGGAGCGGATGGAAAGACCATCCGTACCAAGCGGCTGGATTTCCGGATTGGAAATATCCATGGTGGAAGTGGAAAGATTGCTGTAAATGGAGGTAACCTGGGCGATGGTCGGGGGAGTGCCGGATTTAAATTGGACTTCCAGCAGGCTGCCGCCGGTAAAGTCAATGCCCAGCGGTAAACCCCAGAAGATCAAAGCAAAAACACCCGGGATGATGACCAGCAGCGAAATGGCAAAGTACAAGTAGCGATACTTAATGAGATTCATCGCGAACCCTCCGTGATACCGAACCAGCGCGGATGTTCGGTGAATTTAATACTGTCGAGCACCACGTGCAGGTAAGTACGGGTGACTATGATGGATGTGAACAGGCTAACGATGACACCCAGTGCGAGCGTGATCGAGAAGCCCTTGACCATGCTGGCTCCAAAGGTGTTACCGAAGATGAACAGGATGAAGCATGTGATCAGGGTGGAAATGTTGGCATCCCGTATGGATGGCCAAGCCCGGCTCCAGCCCAAGTCAATTGCCTGGCGCAAGGTGCGGCCCGCCCGGATCTCCTCTTTCAACCGCTCGAAGATCAGGATGTTGGCATCCACTGCCATGCCGATACCCAGGATGAAACCGGCGATGCCTGGCAGGGAGAGCACTACCGGGATGAGTTTGAATAACATCAAGCTGATGCAGGCATAAGAGATCAAGGCCAGGTCGGCAATGAAACCGGGCAGGCGGTAGTAGAGCAGCATGAATAAAACAACCGCCAGCAGGCCGATGATGCCGGCGAACAGGCTGCGGTGAATCGAGTCGGCGCCCAGGGTTGCACCGACGGTTTCACTTTCCACCACCTTGACCGGGATGGGCAGGGAACCGTAGCGCAACTGGATGGCGAGGGCGTTGGCGCTATCGGAGGTGAAGTTGCCTTCGATATAGCCCTGGCCCTTATCGATCTTGGCGTTAATGGTGGGGGCTGAAATGATCTTCTTATCGAGAACGATCGCCAGGGTTTGGCCGATGTGGCTGCCGGTGTAATCGCCGAAGGCGGTGGTGGCATCCGGTTTCAAGGTGAAGTTGATCACATAACCGGTGGAGCCGACGGTGGACCCGGCGGCCACTTCCACGGTGGCAAGGGAAGTACCAGCCATGACCGTGTGGTAGATGGTGGGTGCGGGGGCAGGAGTAGCGGCAGGAGTGGCCCCGGGAGTGGCAGCGGCGGAGGCGGTGGGGGCGGGCGTGGCTGTATCAGTGGCAGCACTGGTGGGGGTGGGGGAAGCCACGCTGGTGGGAGTGAGGGTGACAATGCCATTGGGCCCGGCTGCAGCGGAACGGTAATCGGTCTGGATAACGGTACCTTCGGGCAGCGGCGTGTTGCCCAGATCGACGAATTCAAGCACGCCGGTCTCCTGCAAGGCTGCGACAACCTGGTCCGAGTTGGTCAGACCCGGGAACTGTGCCACGATGCGGTTGGGCGGGGCACTCTGCATTACCACTTCGCTCACACCCAAGGCATTGGCACGGTTCATCAGAATCTGCTGGGTGGTCGACAGGTCATTCGAGCTAACCGTGGCGGTGACTGGCAGGTCAGCTTCCAGCAACACCTGCAGACCGCCGCGCAGGTCCAGGCCCAGTTGGATCGGCACGTTCTTGTCCACCAGTGCTTTGCCATTAAATGGATTAGATAGAATAATTTGCTGGCTCAGGTCCACCCAGGCGGCAAAAGCCACCAACAGGAGGATGATCACTAGCGTTAAATAGGGTCGTCGGGTCATGTGTGATTTCTCCGCTCATAAAAATGCCAGCCTTCGGCTGGCGACGGGGAACATTATACTCTGATTGAAGGGGAAACGGAAGCGCAGGAAAAGAGTCGGATAGACCGATAGTCGGATAAGCAGGTAGATGAATATTTCAAAGATCTGATGGTTTTTTGGGAGGATAGGGGGTTGGGGATAATTCATGAAGAGGGGCCGCGGGAGCTTTAGGTATATAATGAGTTGTCAGGATTATTGCTCTAAGATTCGATCGCCATGAATCATGCAAGCAGGATAACCCTATGAGCAAAGTTCATTTGCCACGGATGACATTTGGCCGGGGCGAGGCACTCTGCGTGGCGTGCGCATGTATAATCAGCCTGTTGGCAGGCATAGGCTGGTTGTTCAACCGGCCGGTGCTGGCTTCCTTCAACCCCAATTTCATTCCCATGGCTCCCGTGACAGCCTTGATATTCCTGGGATTATGCGGGGCGTGGCTGTTCCAGAGGATTTTCCCGGCCAGGCATTGGATGAGAAGGCTGGTGCAGGCCGCACTGGTGGGGATGTTGATCATTGTTATCTTCCTGGCGCTCAGGTATTTTACCGGACTCGGACCCGACCTTGAAAAAATACTTTACCCGGCTCCGCCCATGTTCGGTCAATTTTCTTCCGCCCGCATGTCGCCGATGTCTGCCCTGGGTTTCTTCCTGGCGATCATGGCGTTTCTTTTAATGACCGGAGACAGACCGGGCCAGAGCATGAGAAGTGTTTCCGCGGCCCTGTCTCTGGCTTTGTTTATCCTCAGCAGTTTAATTTGCCTGGGGTACCTATATGGGGCGCCGCCTTTTTATGGAGGCACGCTCACGCCGGTGGCAATCACGAGCGCGTTCTCTTTCTGGTTCCTTAGCCTGGGGCTGCTGATGACTGCGGGGCCATCCGTTTGGCCGACCAGGAGGTACGTTGGCCCTTCCTTGAAGGCGCGTTTGATGCGGACATTTATACCCGCCTCGCTTTTTATTGTCCTGCTTCAGGGTCTTCTTAGTGAGTTGGACGAAACCTGGATCATCAATCCGGCAGTAAGGGTGGCTCTTGCGGCACTTGTGGCTTGTTGGATCGTCATCCTGCTCATTTCCCTCATCGCGAATGCCTTAGGTTCAGAAATTGAGCGCGGCAGAAAGGCAGAGCAGGCGCTGCTTCAATCCGAGGCCGAGCTACGCGCCCTGTTCGCCGGAATGGTGGATGTGGTCATTGTTCTGGATATCGACGGGCGCTATATCGAGATCGCTCCCACCAACCCGGCCAACCTCTACCGCCCACCGGACGAAATGCTGGGCAAGACGATGCATGAAATCCTGCCGAAAGAGCCGGCTGACACGATTCTTTCCATGATCCGCAGCTCCATCCAAACCGGCCAGGTGGTCATTGGTGAATATGCCTTGCCGATCGATGGCAAGGATATCTACTTTTCTGCCAGCGCCTCGCGGCTTTCGGAAACGACCGCAATCGTGGTAGCGCACGACATCACCAATCGCAAGCAATTTGAATTGGTTCAGAATGCAATTTACCGGATCTCCCAGGCTACCATAACCAGCGAGGGGACGGATGCCCTTTACCACTCCATCCATTCCATCCTGGGCGAATTGATCCCGGCGGAGAATTTCTTCATAGGATTGTACGACCCGGTCAACGGTTTAATCAATTTCCCCTACTATATTGATCAATATGATGAAGCACCCTCCCCGATAAATCATACCCAGGGTCTAAGCGGATATATCCTACGTAAGGGGCGTCCCATGTTGGTAACCCGGGAGATTTACGACCAGCTGGTCGGACAAGGAGAAGTGGAGCCGGTAGGGACAGCTTTCATGGACTGGATGGGTGCGCCATTAAAAACGGCAGGACGCACGATCGGTGTAATGGCAGTACAAAGTTATTCAAAGGGGATCCATTTCGACCAGGAGGATTTGAACCTGCTGGAATTCGTCTCCACCCAGGTGGCCCAGGCGATCGAGCGCAAGCGCATGGAGGAGGAGATACGCAGCCTGTCTTTGACGGATGAGCTGACCGGGTTGTATAACCGGCGGGGCTTTACGCTTCTGGCCGAACATGAGGTGAAACTGGCGCGGCGTGAAAAACGAGACATGCTACTGATGTTCGGCGATGTGGATGGTCTGAAGACAATCAATGATACGCATGGGCATGCATTGGGCGACCTGGCCTTACAGGAAGTATCCGCCCTTTTGAAAAACAGTTTGCGCGAAGCAGATATCATCGCCCGTTATGGAGGAGATGAGTTTGTAGCCCTGGCAGTGGACGCCGCCCTGGAAAGCGCGGAAATCCTATCCATGCGCATCCAAGAGGCCCTGGAGGCACGCAACCAGAAGACCGACCGGACTTATTCACTGTCGCTCAGTACCGGTATGGTTTGCTATGATCCCGAGACTGCCTGCACGATTAATGAAATGATCGCCCAGGCAGATGCCCAAATGTACGCTCAGAAACAAGCCAGGAAAGGAAAGAAGGAACTCCCGGATGCAGAGCCTTAATTTAATAATTTACAGATATCGCTGAAACCGCAGATTTGATGCCGACCGGTACCATCTGCAACAGGTGGCTAGCAACCTGACAACGAATGCCTGCAGGCAATGCCAGAGGGAGTAAAGTTTTTAGTGAGCAGTTGGAGGAGAGAAGAGAGAAAAGCGCAAAGGACAGAGCAGAGAATATTAATTAGGGACTGTCAAAGAAGACATTGTACGTATTTGGAGTGCGCCAGGTGAGGTGTTCTCCGAATTAATATTTCGCGTAGTTTGCGCCGGAACGCCAATCCGCCGTCCTTTTGGGACGGGATGGCTTTAATTATCCCTGGTTTGTTCCTGCATGCTCTGTCTGCCTGACAAACTCCACCACCCGATCTAAAACCTGTTCGGCCGATAGTCTATCCGTAACCAGGTATAAGCCGGCGTGTTCCCTGGCATGCCGCAGGCGGTACTGCTGCTCCTGCCATTCTGCTATTGTCCAATCCAACTGGCCACGCTGGCAGGTGATGGGGTAGGAGGCATCCAGGAAGACCAGCACATCCGGGTTCGTCAGCCGCAGCCACATATCCTTGACGTAGGAGTGCTCCTGGGCGATGTGGCGGGAGCGATAGCCCAGGCGAGTCAGACCGGCGATCAAGGTGGATTTCCCGGCCGCGCATGGGCCGACCACCCCAATCAAGGTCTGGGGCTTACCGGGAGGTTCATCCTTTTGGTTATTGGTTGCCATCAATTAGAATTTCATGCTCAGCGCAGATCAAAATCCACTAATCTTCACCAACCGGTGTGAATGAATTAGATAAGAGAAGATCAGGCGGATTCGTGCATTAATGTCGCGCACGTTTGAAGAATACAAATCACGATTTCACCAAATCGATTGGCAAGCGAACGGTCATACGGCGCACATCATCCCCCGCGCGTTTGCGCACCTTCAACACCACCACGCTGATGTCGTCCACCGGACGTCCGTCATCCAGGGCGACTGCCTCCCCCAACAGCGCATCGGCAATGGCCTGGGGGGAGGGGTCCTGGTCTTCCAGCATGGCTTTTAAGGAAGTACATACATCCATGGGCCGGCCTACCCGTGAACCGGCATGCACCAGACCGTCGGTATAGATCACCAGCACCAGCCCTGCTTCGACTGGAATCTCGCTGATGATCGGGCGGGTATTGCGGCTGAAGCCGATCGGGGAACTTTCTTCGCTGATACAATCCACCTTCTCACCGTGCGCAATAAAAAAGGGGGCCGGGTTGTTGCGGGTCAGCACCACCGTTCCGGTGTGCAGGTCAACTGAAATGATATTGAGGGTAGCCGAGACTTTGCCTTTTTTATCGGTGTAGAGCAAATCGGAGGCAGCCCGTGCGGCCGCCCCATCACGCACTCCTTCGGCCAGAAGGGCAATGACCTTGCGCACCACCAACATGGAGACAGCCTTGGCGCCATGCCCGGAGGTCTGTCCGTCTGCCAACACAACAGACAAGCCACCATTAGGCCGTTCGACCACTTCCAGCGTATCTCCGCTTTCGGTCACGGCGTATTTGTTCGTTTTTGCCGCCGCAATCTGTACTTCCATAAATCCATTGTACTCCAAAAGTGAACAGCTTAAAGGTTAGGCTGCCCCGGAATCGCCGGAGTGGGGATGTAAAAGCGGGATGTCAGGCGGGCATAGGACCCTTCAGGTATGCCACCGGGATGCTCCGGGGTGGTGCGCAACACGCCCACACTCCCATATCTTCCCCATTATCCAGGTGATTCCCCACAAGGCGGTATATTTACAAAACCAATCCGATTGGATTACAATTACACAGTTACTGGGTGAAACAGGTGGATGGCTAGATTGAACTGGGTAACTCTACAGGATTGAACGTAGATTTTTCATACGGATATTGAGTAGCGGGAACCTACCTAATGGAAAAAGCCAGTATTTTGATCGTTGAGGGTGAGTCGCTGAGCGCTTTGGAAGTACGGAAAAGCCTTGAAAGCGATGGTTATATAGTGGCGGGTCAGACTGACAGCGGAGAAGCTGCCATTCAAATGGTGGGGGATTTACATCCCGACCTGGTTCTGATGGATGTCGGACTCAAGGGGGAGATGGATGGCATCGAGACTGCCAGGCAAATCCGGACAAGTTTCGACTTGCCTGTCATCTTTCTGAGTGAATCTGGCGACCAATCCATCATCGAGCGCGCCCTCAAGGTGGAACCATATGGATATTTTCTCAAGCCCTATGATGAACGCGAACTATTTATTGCCATTGAAATGGCAATCACAAAACATGAAATGGAAAAGAAATTACGCGACAGCGAGGAACGCTACAACCTGGCCGTACGCGGCGCAAATGACGGCGTATGGGATTGGGACCTAAGAAGCAACGAAATTTATTACTCGCCGCGCTGGAAAGCCATGCTCGGATTCAAGGAAAATGAAATCAGCAAAAGTCCGGATGAATGGCTAAAACGAGTGCACCTGGACGACCAGAAACGCCTTTGGCAAAATCTTGGGTTACATCTCAAGGGGAAAACCCCTCACTTCGAGTGTGAATACCAAATAAAAGATGCAAACGGCCGATATATATGGATCCTTACCCGTGGGCTAGCCGTGCGGGATGCAGAAGGGAAAGCCTACCGCATGGCGGGATCGCAAACAGATGTAACCGCCCGGAAAATGGCCGAAGAGCGCCTGGCTTATGGCTCTCTTCACGATGGGCTGACCGGGCTTCCCAATCGAGAGTTATTCATGGACCGGTTGGGCCAAAGATTGCAGCTGGCGAGACATCATCCCGGTTCATTGTTTGCGGTCTTATTCATGGATATTGACCGCTTCAAGGTGGTCAATGACAGCCTTGGCCATGCCATGGGAGACCAGCTCCTGACCGGCATCGCCAAGCGCTTGCAGCTTGTTGTACGTCTGGAAGATACCGTATCCCGTTTTGGTGGGGATGAGTTTGCCGTGCTGGTATACGATGTAAAGGATGTCAATGATGCCATTCAAGTGGCAGATAGATTCCAGGCACGGATAAAAGAGACTACCGTGCTTTCATCCGTCAGCAGAACCACCTCGGTCAGTATCGGCATCGTTTTGTTCAATGATAAATACACCCAAGCCCTGGACATTCTGCGCGATGCAGATACTGCCATGTATCGTGCCAAAGCGATGGGAGGGGGCTGCTACCAGGTCTTTGACACAACCATGCATACCAAAGCAGTTGAGCTGTTGCAATTGGAAGCGGATATGAAACGCGCCGTGAAGAACCAGGAATGGGAGATCTATTATCAGCCCATCCTCTCGATGACAAGCGGTGAGATGTGCGGTGCCGAAGCCCTGGTGCGCTGGAAGCATCCTCAGCGCGGCCTGCTCCTTCCGCATGATTTTATCCATGAAGCCGAAGAAGTTGGCCTGATTCTCCCAATTGGCGAATTTGTATTGCGAACCGCCTGCCTGCAAGCCAAAGTCTGGCGGGATGCCGGGTTTTCCAAATTATGGATATCCGTGAATCTTTCCGGGCGCCAGTTCCAGGACCGTAATCTGACTCAGAAAGTCAGCCGGATCCTGGCAGAGACCGGATTGCCCAGCGAATGCCTACGCCTGGAAGTAACCGAGACGGTCGCCATGCAAGATCTTAATTACAGTGTCGAGGTTCTGAATGAGTTGAATACCCTGGGAGTGCTTGTCTTACTAGATGATTTTGGGAATGGATATTCATCCCTTGGTTATTTGAAACGATTTCCTCTACGAGCTCTCAAAATTGACCAGTCCTTTATTCAGGATATCATGGTCAATAAAAACAGCGAGGCAATAACCGTGGCAATTATTGCGATGGCTCGTTCGCTTAATCTAGAAGTCGTTGCTGAAGGTGTGGAGAATAGCGAACAAGACCGATTCTTAAAAGATCTATTCTGTGACCAGGTACAGGGTTTTCTATTCAGTAAACCATTACCTGCCGATGATCTGACAAGTTTCCTAAAAAACAACCTCCAAACTCCTGGATGAAGAGTTTCTAAACTCGGATTATTAATAAGAATACATATCCTCTCAAGAAGTGGGGGTAAGGCAGGGAGGGTTCCTTTTTCGCAACTTCACGGTTCAATTCTTAAGATGATTTTAATGTTTACAAAACCAGTTCGCTAGGGTTACAATAGGACAACAGACCGGTATAGCAGGTGGATGGCAAACTTATTCTTGAAAGCGCTCCGGCTTCAACCTTGCATGTTTCGCAATAAATATTGAACCGTGGGATTCATATGGAAAAAGCCAGTTTATTAATCGTCGAAGACGAGTTGATTGTCGCTTTGGATCTCCAGAAGAGCATCGAAAACGATGGTTATATAGTGGCGGGTCACACTGATAAAGGAGAAGACGCCATCCTATTAGCAGGGAATTTGCATCCCGACCTGGTCTTAATTGACATCAGTCTTGCGGGTGAAATAGATGGAATTGAAGCCGCCTCGCAAATCCGGGCACGTTTCGATCTGCCTGTCATTTTTCTGACAGAATTCGGCAATAATTCCGTGATTAAGCGCGCCCTCAAGGCGGAACCATATGGCTATATTCTCAAGCCCTATGATGAACGCGAACTCTTTATTGCCATTGAAATGGCAATCACCAAACATGAAATGGAAAGGAAATTGCGCGACAGCGAGGAACGCTACAACCTGGCCGTACGTGGCGCGAATGATGGCGTCTGGGATTGGGATCTAAAGCGCAATGAAATCAATTACTCACCGCGCTGGAAAGCCATGCTCGGATTCAGGGAAAATCAAATCGGAAAAAGCCCGGACGAATGGTTAAACCGGGTGCACCTCGACGACCTGAGACGCCTTTGGAAAAATCTTGGGTTGCATCTCAAAGGAGAAACTCCTTTCTTCGAGTGTGAATATAGAATAAAGGATGTCTACGGCAAGTATGTGTGGATACTCACGCGCGGCTTAGCGGTCAGGGATAAGGAAGGGAAAGCCTATCGCATGGCGGGATCGCAAACAGATGTAACGGCCCGTAAACTGGCTGAAGAGCGCATGGCATATGGCGCCCTCCACGATACGTTGACCGGGCTTGCCAATCGCGATTTCTTTATGGAGAAGCTGAGCCAGAGGTTGGACCTTGCGAAACATCATCCCGGTTCATTGTTTGCGGTCTTATTCATGGATATTGACCGCTTCAAGGTGGTCAACGACAGCCTTGGCCATGCCATGGGAGACCAACTGCTGGTAGGCATGTCCCGTCGCCTGCAAATGTGCCTGCGGCTTGAAGATACCATATGCCGTTTCGGTGGAGATGAGTTTGCTGTCTTGCTTCATGAAGTAAAGGATGTCAATGATGCCATCCGGGTGTCTGAGAGATTCCAGGCGCGCATAAAGGAAACCGCCGTACTTTCATCCGTCAGCAGAACCACCTCGGTCAGTATCGGCATCGTTTTGTTTAATGAAAAATATGCACAACCGCAGGATATTTTGCGCGATGCAGATACCGCAATGAATCGCGCCAAAGCAAAGGGAGGGGGTTGCTACCAGGTCTTTGACACTTCCATGCATACCAAAGCAGTTGAGCTGCTGCAATTGGAAGCTGATATGAAGCGCGCCGTGAAAAACCAGGAATGGCAGGTCTATTATCAGCCCATCATCTCGATGGAAAGCGGTGAAATCAACGGCATCGAAGCACTGCTACGCTGGATGCATCCTCAAAAAGGCCTGCTCCTACCACAGGATTTTATCCATGAAGCCGAAGATATTGGCCTCATTCTCCCGATAGGTGAATTTGTACTGGAGACCGCCTGCCGACAAGCCAAAGTCTGGCGCGATGCCGGGTTCTCCCAATTATGGATATCCGTGAATCTTTCCGGGCGCCAGTTCCAGGACCGTGATCTGGCTCAGAAAGTCAGCCGGATCCTAGCAGAGACCGGACTTCCCGGCCAATCCTTCCGGTTGGAAGTCACAGAAACGATCGCCATGCAAGACATCTCATACAGCATCGACGTTCTGAACGAGTTGAATGCCCTGGGCGTGCTTGTCTTACTGGATGATTTTGGGAATGGATATTCATCTCTCAGTTATTTGAAACGATTTCCTCTACGAGCTCTCAAAATTGACCAGTCCTTTATTCAGGATATCCTGGTCAATAAAAACAGCGAGGCAATAACCGTGGCAATTATTGCGATGGCTCGTTCGCTTGGTCTGGATGTAATTGCAGAAGGGGTGGAAAATGAAGAACAAAATGCATTTCTTAAGAAAATATTCTGTGACAAAGTACAGGGTTTTCTATATAGTAAACCATTACCTGCCAATGAACTGACAGCTCTTCTTGTAAAGAACTTCAAAAAAACTGAGTTGCAATAATTACCAGCACCCGGCTTCCCTCCAGTTCCACCAACTCGTGCCTCACTGCGAACCCACTGGCAGCGAGGCGCTTCTTCATCCCGGGCAGGATCAGCTCAAGCACGCCGGCCTGCCCGGTCGTCTGGAACAATCCGGCTGCCAGCCGCTCCAGCAACCGCTTGCCCGTGATCCAGGCGGATGGCACGATAACCAGTTCTCCGGCGGGCCTCAGTACGCGCCGGATTTCCGCCAGTGTCTGCACTTCGAAGATATATTCCGATGGGAAAGTAGCCACCACGCGGTCGAATGCGCTATCAGGGAAGGGCAGGTTCTGCGCATAGCCACGGGTTAAACGAACAGGATATTTTGCCCTGCGCAAGCGGCGGCCCGCCTGGCGGCTCATCTGGCGGCTCTCATCCAGTCCGAATGCAATCCATCCGTCAACATTAAGTGTCATTTGCAGGTGCCCAGGGCCGAACCCGATCTCGAGCACGCGCCCGCTTAAAAATGGTCGCGCCTGCAGAACCCAACCCTGCCAGCGCCCCAGCGAAACTGCCGCCGCAACGAAGTCATACATCCAGGAGAAGGGATGATAAAGGAGCTGAAAGAAGATGGCAAGCAGCTTCCGCATCTATGAGTGCTTTCAGGATGGACTGTTCAATTTTTCACGCAGTCATTATGCTTTGCTTTCCTTCTGAAAGGTTTCACTTGCCTGGATCTTATGGATAGGCAGGTGAATTATCGCCTGGTACCAGGATGTCTGCATGCTCGCTTCTATTTTTTAGAGCACTTTCCTCCAGCTACAAAGATGGAACCCTGCCAAACGCAACCCGGGATCGCTTGACATGCTTTCTGGTTCGCAGCAATGGAACAATTCGCCTGGATTGGTTTTGGGGTGGAGGTTGGCGTAGGGATTGGCAGCATGACCGGGATCGATGCAAGGTTTCCTGACGCCTCCCCGCTACTCAGCAGCACCCAGCATTCCACCTGGTTGGTTAGACCCAGCAGGTAATAGGTGTTTTCCTGATTTCTTCCGACGATCGGATAGGCCTGGCCGTTCATTGCCAGGGATACAGAATTGAAGATCTGGTCAGGACCGGAACGACAGTAAGCGTTCAGATGCGGGGTAAAAATGGGTCCCGGGAATCTCAGGGTTCGAATCGGGATCGGAGTAACAGGGCTGGGCGAAGCAGGCGGAGAGCTCAAACACACGGCTGAAGTCTCGTCCACCCATCCGGTCGCGTGATTAAAATCACCCGCGCTGATCCCTTCCCAACTATTACTGCTATTCTCATAGGAAGCGATGGCCATTATCGGTGTGGTAACATCCAAAGTGTTAAGTTCTACATTGTCGCCACCGCCGGTCAGTACGTTACCGGATGGACAGTTGACCACCAGGGAGGTACCGGGATTGTCTATGTTCACATTTGAGACTATGGTCGAGCTGAATAAGGAACTGGCACCAAACAGGCAAATGGCATAGGTGGTTTCCAAAACACTGGTGGGGGCATCGTTTACTTCCATGACGGCCCACCAATTGCCGGATTCAGAAACCGGTGTGTTTATTTGCACTTCTACCATAATATTGTCATTACTGTTGGCATAGCTGTTTCTGAAACCCCCTCCGGTGAGCAGGCTGCCCTGAGGACACGTGGCACTCACCCCACTGCCACCTGGCTGCCCTTTCGGGGGAACCGTTCCGCCGACATCCACCACCTGGGTGGACAAACCAGCCGGGCCGGTAAGGCAGACGGCATAGGCGGTTAACTGCAGGTTTGACGAGGAGGTATTCATGGCGTAAGCCCCCCAGGCATCGGTCAATGGAGCGCTGTAGAATACGAACAGGTCCGGGGAATTGCTGCCGAAGTAACCTCCCCCTGTCAGGATGGTCCCGGCCGGACAGGCAACGGTTGTTCCTCCGGATAGATTCGGCGGAATGGTGGTCACGCTCGAGACCGTCTGGGAGAATATGGAGGGGGTAGCGATTGGTACCGGGGGAACAATTGGAGTCAACCTAGTGAGATTTTGTGGAACTGGTGCAGTTACGCCTCCACTCTGACTCTGCGTACCCACAGCCTGCGGCAGATTGCAGGCTGCAAGTGTAATAGTTATCAGGCAGGCGATGATCTCAAAAAAGTAACCCTTCATCATATTATGCTCCTTTATTTCGTATCATCAGAATAAACCGGGGAGGCGACTTCGAGTTTAATTTCCGGATCGGGCATCGATTAACCTGCCTGACCATTGCAGTGATTTCGCCGGTTGGCGAAGTAGTCTTTGCGTTGATGCATAAAGCCATCATCGAGCACATGCTTTAGTTGGCATTGATCTCTAAGGCTTTGTTGATTGATTCATGCGTTGGGGATTAATTTAAATGTGGGGGAAGCTCGGGAGGTTGATTCGCAGGCAGAGAAAGAATTATTCCAGGATAAAGTGCCTGGTGGGAATGGAAAACCTTTTAAACACATGGGGTCCTATTCCTATCCGGATGATAGCCATTGGAATAAAATGTATAATTTACCAATATTGTCTTAAATGTACTCTCCAGATGTGCATGTGTCAAGATGCTCGTATAAACGGATTGCGCCAGCATTTTCTTACACTGCCCGCCCGTTTAAACAAGACAAGGATTTGACCAGCTCCGGTCAAACCCTTGTATAAAAGCACCACTTTTGTTACTCGCTGGCCAAATCCACAGGAGGCTTCTTGGAGACCGCCTTTTTGGCCGAATCGACCAGCTCTTTGCCGCGCGCCCTGGCTTCATTAGCAGTCTTACCGGCGGAATCGACCAGCTCTTTGCCGCGCACCCTGGCATCGTCGGCAACTTTGCCGGCCCGGGTGGCAAGCATGTCGGCCTGGTCAGCCGCCATATCGCGCAGCTCGATGCTCTTATCTTTGATCAGGGTGCGGGTTTCTTCGCCGGATTGGGGTGCCAGCAAGAGGGCTGCCACTGCGCCAGCCACACCGCCTACCACAAATCCGATCAGGAACATACCAAAATCATCATTATCAGCCATTTTATATCTCCTTTTATGCGGATGGATTACTTGCGGTTAATGCCGAACAAGTCGAACAATCTTTTCAGCCCGGCCAGGTAGGAATTCAACTTGATAACGGGTTCCACAAGGTTTTCGCTCAGGAACTCGCTTGTGCCGCGCAGGGTGTTAACGGTTTCATTGGTGGATCTCAAGATGGGTTTGACTTCATTTTGCAGCAAATTGATCAAGCTGGCCAATTGGATGATCAGCACCACCAAGGCCGCGCCGATCAGCAGGCTCTCTAGCGCCATGAATATGATGAAGATATCACGCACATTCGCGGCGGCAGCCGGGTGGCTGCTGAGGGCAATGATCGCCCAGACAAACAAGGCAACCATAACCAAGACTCCGACAATAATGCCAGCCAGTGCCCAGCGCTGCCTAGTCAGTGTGGCCCGGTGGGCTGCGCTTTCTTCGGTAGTGGGGGTGGCGGGAATGTTTTCGGTCATACTAGGTCATTATAGCATACATTGTTTCATCTACCTTTTTTTGCCAGTGGTTCTTTGGTACTTCTTATCTTTCCTTTGCCGAATGCACGTGTTAGCGCCAGTTACAAGACTTCAGATATTTGGCTCTTCCTTTTCCAGCGGAAAATGTGCCACCAGGTCATAAATTCTCCAAGCAAGCAAGAATATTTACTTTAGAATTTCGTGCTTTAATGTCCTGGTGTTTTAATATTTCGGAAAAAGGCCGGCCTACCGCCGGGATAACAAAGAACGCAGAGACTTTTTATAGAACTCTGCGCTCTCTGTGTGCTCAATGGTGAATATTTCTTGGAGATTTACCAGCTATACGGGATCAGGCGATATCGCACCTTCTGCTCGTATTCCTTGTAACCCACCAGTTCTTTCTCCATGACCTTCTCCTCGTCGAGGATGCGGATGGCCAATACAGGCATCTGGATGACAAGGATCAAGAGTGTCCACCAGGAGGCCAGCCCCAGGACAATGCCGATGACCATGACAATGGTTCCCACATACATTGGGTGCCGGACGATGGCATACGGGCCGGTCAAGCTGACTTTCTGGCTTTCCTCCACAAGGATACTGGAACCTCCAAAACTGTTCTCTTTGAAGACCAGGAAAAACATGAAGAACGAAAAAACCTCGAGCGCGTCGCCTATCCAGGATATCGCCGGCGGCAAGGCTGACCACCCGAAGCGATGATCGAGGCCACAGACGACGAACACGGCGATTAACATCGTGAATGCGACAACCGCTATGATGTTTTGCAACGTGGATTGCTACGCCCCCGGCGCGGCCTGCTTGCGGCGTTCCATAAGGGCCGGATCTTTGATGGAGAAATAGACCCCGTACACGCTGAAAGTAATCATAAAGACAACGATAAAGGCCCAAGCCTGCCAGTAGTTGAACGTGCCCATCGGGAGGAACAGCGGCACGCTCAGTAGAATGCCTTGACAACCCAAACGTGCGTATATATAATTGTACTAATTCAAATAGTACATTTTAAGGAGGATTATGGAAATTCGCATCGATCCTAATAGCGCAGATCCGATTTACTTGCAAATTATTTACGGTATCAAGAACCAGGTAGCAACTGGACGATTAAATCCGGGGGAGCAATTGCCAACCGTGCGGATGCTCGCAACCGATTTACGGATCAACCCTAATACCGTAGCTAGAGCATATGAGGCATTGGATACCGAAGGCGTGATTTCAACGCAGCGTGGGCGTGGTACGTTTGTACGCGTACATCCTGACGACGTGCATTTGACGCGGGTCCGCAAAGACCAATTGAAGGCCATGATGGACACCGTGGTAAACAATGCACTTAGTCTTGGATACCAAGCCGAAGAAATCAGAGGGGCATTCGAAATAGAGCTCGCATACTGGGAGCGCCAGCGGCGCTCAACGACATCCTCCCACGATAAACCGTTAGCTGATCCAGATGCGAAATTGGTTCTACAAAAAGCATGAATAGAACCCGGTTCGTCTTGGAGGCTATGATAATTGGATAAAGGATATGATACAAAATACAAGCACGATAGCGATAACAGTGTCTCATCTCAAAAAAACGTATGGCAATATTCAAGCGGTTGAAGATGTGTCATTTGATGTAAACGAAGGCGAAATATTCGGTATGCTCGGTCCGAATGGGGCCGGCAAAACGACTACCGTCGAATGCATAACCGGCTTGCGACACCCTGATGGGGGCGCTATTTCCGTACTTGGACTTGACCCGCAAACCAATCGGGAGGAGCTCCATCCAGTTGTCGGCGTCCAATTGCAATCCAGCACCTTCCCCGACAAGTTGAAAGTCGTCGAGATTCTGGACATGTACCAGTCTTTCTACCGAAATCCGGCAAACCCGAAAGAGCTGGCTAATGCGCTTGGATTCAGCGAGAAACTGGGCAGCTACTACAAAACACTGTCCGGCGGCCAGAAGCAAAAAGTGTCGGTCGCATTGGCGCTTATTGGCCAGCCGAAGATTGCAGTGCTAGACGAGATGACGACCGAACTTGACCCTCAGGCCAGGCTTGACACATGGGAACTTATAGAAAAAACCCGTGACCGGGGAACCACGATCATATTGGTTACTCATTACATGGAAGAGGCAGAACGGCTTTGCGATAGGGTGGCTTTGATCGATCGCGGGCGCATCATAGCGCTCGACTCACCTTATGGATTAGCTGAAAAAGTCACAGGCGGCAAGCAGGTACGGTTCTTGCCATCAAAGCCGTTCAATGACAGCTTGCTTTCGGCATTGCCGGAGGTAAAAACTGTTGAGCATCAGGGAAAGCGTATCAAAGTCGTGGGATCCGGGCAGCTAGTCAATGCTGTTATTTTAACCTTGGCCAAAAATGACATCGAAGCGTTGGACATACAGTCGGAAGGAGCGACTCTGGAAGACGCCTTCGTCAAATTGACCGGCCGGCATATCCACGAAGAGCCAAAGGATTAACCATTATGAACGACTCCCGCATAAAGACACCCCGCCTCGCATTTGGCAAACTGCTGCTAAACGAAAGCAGGCTGGCCTGGCGTATTCCAATCGGCATAGGGACTGGGCTTGGATTGCCCCTTGTATTGCTCATCGTTTTTGGCAGCATTCCTGCGCTGAGACAAGTGAGCAGCGACCTTGGCGGTTTTTCATATTTTTCTCTTTCTTTTCCTGTACTCATCGTACTGACGGTAATGATGTTGAGCATTATGGTGCTACCCCGTAGCTTGATCAAATACCGGGAAACGGGCATTCTGCGGCGTCTTTCCATCACGCCCGTACCGCCGTCGTGGCTTCTTGCAGCCCAAATCGTGATTAATCTAGCTATCGTTATAGTTGGATTCATCCTATTGACCGCAGCGGGGGTAGCCGCTTTTGGCCTTGAGTTCCCAAAGAATTTCCCGGCGTTTCTATCAGCCGATCTACTTACCGTAACTTCTATGTTCGCCGTGGGACTTTGCATTGCCGCGTTGGTCAAAAATGACGCGGTGGCTCAAGGGATTGGTGGATTATTGTTCTTCGCAATGATGTTTTTCGGCGGCATATGGTTACCGCGTCCGATGATGCCAGCCGTGTTACTCAATATCAGCAATTGGACGCCGCTTGGCGCATCGATAGATGCAATCCAAAGGGCGATGCAGGGGTTGTTTCCTTCGCTTCAATCAATCCTGGTCCTAACTGCTTGCACGCTGGTTTTTGGCTATCCGGCAGTGTACTATTTCAAATGGGAATGACGGGCGGACACATTGTTCAAATGAACTTGGAAACCTTCTACACTGGTCGGTAGCCTAATCAGTTCCGAAGGTTATGGCTTTTTTGTCATTACATGTGCCGAATTCAGTCTATTTGATTTCCCCCCATCAGGCTATTTGCTTACATTTACGTTTATAATTGCGGGCCTATGACCACTCTCTTTGCAGACCAAATGCTGGCACTCTTCACGATCCTGGCAGTGGGGGCGCTGTTGGGCAGTTTCTCCTGGCGGGGCATCTCACTCGGAACGGCCGGCGTGCTTTTCGTAGCGCTCGTCTTTGGTAACTACGGTATCTCGGTTCCCAAAGTAGTCATGGACTTAGGCTTGCTACTGTTTGTTTACGCGGTGGGACTGCAGGCTGGTCCGCGCTTTTTCCGATTGTTCCGCAAGCAGGGCCTGCGTTATGTCATCATCGGGGTGGCCGTGGCATTGACGGGGGCTCTGGCCACGTTAGGGCTGGCATTTGCGCTGAAGCTGCCGGATGACCTGGCGACGGGACTCTACACCGGGGCGTTGACCTGCACCCCAGCGCTGGCGGCCGCCCTGGACGTTTTTGCCCGCATGTTCCCCAGCACGAACGCGGCTGTCTCGGTTGGTTATGGCATAGCCTACCCGTTCAGCATGATCGGGGTGGTCCTGCTGGTGCAGTTCCTGCCCAGGTTGCTCAAGCGCGACCTGCGGAAGGAGGAGCAGAACTGGTTAGCCGAGCGCCAGAAGGAAATGCCATCCCTGGTGGTGAAACAGTTGCTAATTACCAACCAGAACATGGATGGGAAGTCGCTGCGCGAGCTGGATCCGCACCGCCTAGCGCACGTCAACATTACGCGTGTGCGACGCGACGACCAAGTCAGCATGGTTAAGCCCGATTTCATCCTGCACCTGGGTGATGTGGTAATGGTGGTGGGTCCGCAGTCAGAGATGGAAAAGATCAAGCTGGTGCTCGGTGAGGAGACCGAGGTACCGATGGATATGAATGCCAGCATCGCCACCCAGGACCTGGAATTAAATTCCGCCCGCTTTGTTGGCAAGACGCTGGCTGAACTGCAGGTCTGGGAAAATTACGGCGTGATCATCACCCGCATCCGCCGCCAGGGATTGGAGATCAGCCCAGTTGGCAGCATGATTCTGGAAATCGGGGATGGCCTGCATCTGGTCGGCGACCGCGAGGAAGTGAAGGAATTCATCCAAAAAGCTGGCGGGGATACCCGGAAGGCCGAAGAGACCAATATGCTACCCTATTTACTGGGCCTGGTGCTGGGGATCGGTCTGGGGTTGATCCCATTCCACCTGGCAACCGGGGTGGATGTCAAGCTGGGCACAGCCGGGGGCGCCTTCCTGGTCAGCCTGTTGATCGCGCATTTCGGGCGGATCGGCCCGTTGCGCCTGAATGTTCCCGCGGCGGCCAAGAACCTGACACGTGAATTAGGCCTGATGCTGTTCCTGGCCGGCGCAGGCACCACGGCTGGTGCACAGTTGGTGCAGGTCATCCAGAAACAGGGCTGGAGCCTGCTGCTGGCAGGCGCGGTCATTACCATCATCTCGGTTGTAGTTGGCCTGTTCCTGACGATCAAGGTCTTCAAGCTGGAGACGCTCGGCACTCTTGGTGCGCTGACGGCTGCCATGACCAACCCGCCTGGGCTTGCAGCTGCCAACAATCAGACCGCCACTGACTAGGCCACCCTGGCGTATGCCAGTGTCTATCCCGCTGCACTGATCTTCAAGATCCTGTTTGCGCAGATCCTGGTTACATTATTGCTGAGATTCTAGAAGTCGTACCGCCAAGGCACCAAGGCAGGGAAAAATTAATTAGAACCCCAAAAATTATTTGTGATTTGGAGTCTTGGTGATTAATTCCCAGTAAATCCCTATTTTCTATAGACCGAAGATGGATATTCATTATGCCAGACCCCAGCATTTCCGAATTCATGGCCCGCATGGCCAGTGCGTTTGTCCCTGAGAAAGCGATTGACATCGACGCTGATATCCAGTTCAAGGTGAGCGGCGTCCAGGCTGCTAATTGGAACGTGACCATCAAAGATGCCAGGTGCACGGTCAGCCAGGGAACGGCTCCGGCGTCCAAACTGACCGTCAGCGCCGATTCGGCTGACTTTCTCAAAATATTTTCCGGTGACTTGGACGTTATGCAGGTCATCATGCAGAGCAGACTCAAAGTGACCGGGGATATGAGCCTGGCAATGAAATTAATGGGTTAGTTCAAATTGTAGTAAGTATCTATCCGAAAATTATAAAAGAACCGCTATTTGAGTGCATGCGCTCAAATTGCAAACTCTTTATGAATTTTCGGATAGGTTCTAAATTACATTATGTGCCCGGCAGCTTCAAGCTGGCAGGCACATAACTATATGACTATTCAATTTTTCCACTATCAGACTGCTTACGTATACATTCCCCAATCCAGCGCACCCGGATCTTCCATATATGAAAAGTCCCACATTTCCATGCCCAGTTCCAGGCTGATCGGCATATTCATGGCTTCCGTGGCTTTTTGCTTGATCGTTTCCAGCATGGCCGGGCCGTACGGGCAGAACGGCGTGGTTAGCAAAACATAAATCCTGGCTTCCCTGTCAACGACGCTTACTTTGCGGATCAGGCCAAGCTGGATCACATTTAACGCAATCTCCGGGTCGACTATTTCGGCCAGCTTGGTTCTCAGGGGTTCGACCAGTTCCGGATGCGTGTCGTGGATCTCCCAATGGATCGGGGTGACTTTTGCATCGCTCATTTTGCCAAGGCCTCCGCCTGTACCACATATGTGCAATGTGCGTCCCCTTGCAAAAGACATTGCACTTTCTCGGCCGGGACGGCCAACATCTTGGAGATGAGTGTCTGGTCGACTGTGCAGACTTCCGGGTGGCTCAGGCCGATCTGCAGGTACGGGCAGGTGATCTCATGAATCTGGTATTGAGCGCCGGTTCTTTCCCATTGGATATCGAAACCTTCCTCAGTCAGAAGGGTTTTGGCAAGATCGAGACGTTCTTCCATGTTCAGGCCCTGCATCTGGCTGGCGTATTCATCTGCCAATCCATCCGCCATCTGAGCGAACAGCTTGCTTACGACCGGCTCGGGCATGCTCTCTTTCATCTGTGCGAGCAGACGCGTGGTAAGACGCAGGTAGCGGGTGGGGAATCGTTCCATGCCAGCCTCGGTCAGGAAGTAGACCAGGCGCGGCCGGCCAACTCCATGTCGTTCTTCGTCGGTGCCCACCAACCCTTCGACCTGTAAATTGGTCAGGTGGTGCCGAACCGAAATTGGATTGATTCCAACCGCCTTGGCCAATTCGTTGATGGTCGTGCGCGGCTGGCGTAACAGGGTTTGCATGATACGATCGCGGGTGCTTTTCATAAATCGGAGTATAACAGTCTCATTGCCATTTGTCAATAAAATAGATAATTATCATAAATATTCAGGAGGAGAAGATGAAATGTATCAAATGTAAAGCCGGGAACGTATTATCCCGAGGGTTTGAATGATTACCAGGTTGGTAAACCCAAATCTTCCCAGCCAAGTACATCAAAGGCAGCGGGACAGGCGCGGGACTGGTAGAAGGTTTTATACCTTGCGTATTAATATACTAGAAAAATGTGATAAATATTGACTTTTTCCCTCTTTCTTGCTATAATCACAAATCGGCAGATAAACGCTGAAAAAGGAGTATATATGTCCGAGTTGGTCATCAAAGACCTGCACGTCAGCATCGAAGGCAAGGAAATCCTGAAAGGCCTTTCTCTGACCGTGAAACAAGGCGAAACCCATGCCATCATGGGCCCGAATGGCACGGGTAAATCCACCCTGGCCTATACCCTGATGGGGCACCCTTCATACTTAGTGACAAGTGGGGAAGTCTGGTTCAAGGACAAGAACCTGCTCGAACTACAGGCGGATGAGCGCTCCCGCCTGGGCCTGTTCCTGGCATTCCAGTACCCGGTTTCGATCCCGGGGGTGACTGTGGCGAACTTCCTGCGCACGGCTGTAAATGCCCGCCGGCACGCCGAAAACCCGCAGGATAAAGGCATCCCCATCCTGGAGTTCCGCAATATACTCAAGGAAAAAATGGAGATGCTCAAGATGGATTCTTCTTTTGCAGGGCGCTACCTGAACGATGGTTTCTCCGGCGGGGAGAAGAAGCGCGCCGAGATCCTGCAGATGGCCGCCCTCAAACCCGAGATCGCCATCCTGGATGAGACTGACTCGGGCCTGGATATCGATGCCATGCGCATCGTGGCAGAGGGGGTCAATGCCCTGTCTGGTCCGCATCTGGGCACGCTGGTCATCACGCATTACCAGCGCTTGCTGAATTACATTAAACCGCAATATGTCCATATCATGCTGGATGGTCGGGTGGTCGAATCCGGCGGACCCGACCTGGCCCTGCATCTAGAAGAACAGGGCTACGATTGGGTGCGTGAAAAGTATGAGGAAGAAAAAGTGTAGGAACGGATCGTGTAAAACGTAATTCGTAAAACGTAAAGAAAAATTCATAAACATCAGAAGGTAAAACTATTACCTTTCCTTTTTAACGGTTATGGTGAGACCATGAGCGAAGACGCGAAGATTTTGGAAGACATTGGTCAATATAAGTACGGTTTTCATGACAAGGAAGACTACTTCTTCAAGTCCGAAAAGGGCTTGAGCCGGGAAGTGGTCGAGAATATTTCCCGCATGAAGGGTGAGCCGCAGTGGATGCTGGATTTCCGCCTGAAGGCCCTGGAACATTTCCTCAGCCGTCCGATGCCGACCTGGGGTCCGGATATTTCCGGGCTGCACCTGGATGACATCTTTTACTATGTAAAACCAACCGAAGGCTCAACAAAGTCCTGGGAGGATGTCCCGGATACCATCAAAAATACCTTCGATAAACTTGGAATCCCGGAGGCCGAGCGCAAGTTCCTGGCAGGGGTAGGCGCGCAATATGAATCCGAGATGGTCTATCACTCCATCCTCGAACACCTAGAAAAGCAGGGTGTCATCTTCCTTTCCATCGAGGATGGCTTGCGCCAGCACCCGGACCTGTTCCGCGAATACTTTGCCACGGTCATCCCGATCGAAGACAACAAGTTCGCGGCGCTCAACTCGGCGGTCTGGTCGGGTGGATCGTTCGTCTACGTGCCGAAAGGCGTCAAAGTGGATCTGCCGCTGCAGGCTTACTTCCGCCTGAACACCGCCAACGTTGGCCAGTTCGAGCGTTCGCTGATCATTGTGGATGAAGATGCTTCAGTTCACTATGTCGAGGGTTGCACTGCTCCCCAGTACACCACCAACTCGTTCCACTCCGGCGTAATCGAGATCGTGGTCAAGCGCGGGGCGCGTTCGCGTTATTCAACCATCCAGAATTGGTCCACCAATGTATACAACCTGGTGACCCAACGCGCCAAGGTGTACGGCAACGCCACGCATGAGTGGGTGGATGCCAACCTGGGTTCCAAGTTGACCATGAAATATCCCTCCTGCTACCTGATGGAACCTGGCGCGCATGGCGAGATGCTCTCAATGGCCTTCGCCGGCCCGGGGCAGATCCAGGACGCCGGCTCGAAGATGGTGCATTTTGCCCCCAACACCACCAGCAAGGTCACCTCCAAGTCCATCAGCAAGGGCGGCGGGCAGGCTTCCTTCCGTGGCCTGGTCAAAGTCTACAAGGGCGCCAAAGACGCCAAATCCCACGTGGTCTGCGATGCGCTGCTGCTCGATCCGCAGTCCCGCACCGATACATATCCCACCATCGAAATTGACGAGAGCGACGTAACCATCGGCCATGAGGCCTCAGTTTCGAAAGTGGGTGAGGAGCAGTTGTTCTACCTGATGAGTCGCGGTCTTACCCAGGAGCAGGCCACCACCATGGTGGTCTCCGGCTTCATCGAGCCGCTGGTAAAGGAACTGCCGATGGAGTACGCCGTCGAGATGAATCGTTTGATCCAACTTCAAATGGAAGGTTCGATAGGATAGTGTCATTGCTGGCCGCCGTGCTTCGGCATTGAAGCAATACTTTGCCAACAAGAAGATTGCTTCGTCGCACAGAACGCTCCTCGCAAAGACAATCGAAAGTAAATTATGGAAGAAAAACCCAAGATCGTCATCACCCGCTCGCGCCGCCCGGAACCAGCCATACGGAACTTTACTTTCACTGCGGATATGCTTCCGGAGGATGGCGCACTGAAAAAGTATCGCCAGCACGCCTGGGAGACGTATGCCCGGCTGGCGATGCCCAGCGTGACCGAGGAAGCCTGGCGGCGCACCGACTTGCACCTGCTGCCCGCGGATAGCTTTCGCCTGCCTACCAGCGGCGTATTTGACCAGCTTGCGCCGGTACCGGATGACCTGCTCAAGCCACTGACTGCCGAACGGCATGGTGGCCAGGTGATCCTTTTGCCGGGCGGTTCACGCGTCACACTCGACCCGGAACTGGTCAGCAAGAAGGTCATCTTTACCGATCTGCGCACCGCCCTGGCGAAACACCCCGACCTGGTTGCCGGCATGGCGGGTGAACTAGTCCGCCCGGAGGAAGGCAAGTTCGCCGCGCTGGCCGGAGCGCTTTCGCAAAACGGCGTGGTATTGTATGTTCCCAAAGGCGTGACGGTCGAGCAGCCGCTCAACAGCCTGCTGTGGGGGCCGGGGGCTGGGTTAGCGCACATTTCGCATATCCTGGTCTGGGTGGATGAAGGCGCTTCGGTTACCTATGTCCACGAGGCAGCTTCGCCGGATGAAAGCGCTGCCTCCTTGCACGCTGGCATCGTTGAGATAAAAGTGGGTGACGGAGCGAGCTTGAAGTTCGTCGAGCTGCAATCCTGGGGACGGCATGTCTGGAATTTCAGCCACGAGCGCGTCAGCGCAGGACGAGCAGCCAATATAGATTGGATCTTTGGTGCGGTCGGTTCGCATTTGACCAAGAATTTTTCGGAATTGGACCTGGTGGGGGAAGGCGCTACCGGCCGCATGTCCGGCTTTTATTTCGCGGATGGCAACCAGCACCTGGATCACGATACCCAGCAGAACCACCTGGTGCAGCACACCACCAGCGACCTGCTTTTCAAAGGTGCACTCAAGGGCCACAGCCGTTCGGTCTGGCAGGGCATGATTTACGTAGCCCCAGGCGCCCAGAAGACCGATGGATACCAGGCCAACCGCAACCTCATTCTCAGCCCGGATGCACGTGCCGATTCCATCCCGGGCCTGGAAATTCTGGCCGACGATGTCCGCTGCACCCATGGCGCGACGGTCGGCAAACTCGAACAGGAGCCTCTGTTCTATCTAAAGTCGCGCGGCATTCCCGAGAAGGAAGCTGAGCGGCTGATCGTGGAAGGATTCTTTGACCCCATTATGCAGCGCATTCCATTTGAAGGTGTACGCGCCCGTTTCCAGCAGGCCATCCATGAAAAGACGGCCGCGCAATGAAGACCAAACCGCTTGCCAACAAAGAGAGGCCTCGCTACAATAAGCCAAGAAGACCAACGCGGGGAGGCCCCATGACACAATTCGCATTCATGCGTTCGCCCGGAACCGAACATGACTTTGAAGTAGGCGACACAGTGGAAGTATATTGCGACCACGAAAAAAGCAGCGAACGGATACGCGGTTGGTTAAAAGGCATTGTTGTCCAGGTGGACAGCAAGATGGTGGCCGTCCAATTCCGCACCAACGTCTATCTGACGGATGGCTGGATGGTGCCGGACCGCATTCTCTGGTACCCGGTCACCTCCGAACATATTCGCCCGCTGGGTACCCAGAAGAAATTAGGAAATAAGGAAATTCTGGAGTATTAAAGGATCAGAGAACAGAGATCAGAGAGCAGTAAGTGATAGCAGACTTAATCTCCGGTCTTGGATATCTGATTCCTATTATTTAATCTTTATATTACTGCTGTCTTTATTCTATGTCCTTCGATGCCCTCTCTATCCGTAAAGACTTTCCCATCCTGACCCGGGAAGTACGGCCAGGTGTTCCGCTGGTCTATCTTGATTCCACGGCCACCACGCAGAAACCGCGCCCGGTCCTGGAAGCCATGGAGGCTTTTTACCGCACCAATAACGCCAACATAAACCGCGGTGTGCATACCCTGGCGGAAGAAGCCACGGCCATGTACGAACAGGCCCGCCAGAATGTGGCGAATTTCATCCATGCATCTTCTGCCGATGAAATCATCTTCACTCGCAATACGACTGAGTCGATCAACCTAGTAGCGTATACCTGGGCACGCGCAACCCTCAAAGCCGGCGACCTGATCATATTGACCGAGATGGAGCATCATTCCAATATGGTGCCCTGGATCATACTGGCTTCAGAGCGCGGTGTGGTGCTGGAGTTCATCCCGGTGACAACCGACGGCCTGCTAGACCTGGAATCCTACCGGCGCCTGCTTGAACGTAACCCGAAACTGGTTGCCTTCACCGGCATGTCCAACGTGCTCGGGACGATTAATCCGGTTGCGGAAATGGTGAGCCTGGCACATGCCGCAGGGGCGATAACCCTGGTGGATGGTGCACAATCAGTCCCACACCTGCCGGTGGATGTGAAGGCCCTGGGCATGGATTTCCTAGCATTCTCCTCCCACAAGTTGCTCGGTCCCACCGGTATCGGCGCGCTGTATGGCCGGGCGGATTTGCTACGAGCCATGCCACCTTTTTTAGGCGGCGGCGACATGATTAAAACAGTACACCTGCGTTCATTCACGCCTAACGATATACCGCACAAGTTCGAAGCCGGTACTCCGGCCATCGCCGAGGCGATCGGGTTTGGTGCGGCCGTGCAATACCTGACCATGCTCGGGATGGAAGCAGTGGCTACACACGAGCGGGAAATGGTCAGTTATGCGCTGGAACGTCTCGAAGAAATCCCGGGTGTCAAGGTCTTCGGCCCGGTAGCTGAGAAGAAGGGAGGTGTAACGGCCTTTACGCTGGAGGGTGTACACCCACATGACATCGCCCAGATCCTGGACCGGGATGGAATTGCCGTGCGGGCCGGCCATCACTGCGCCCAACCATTACACGAGAAATATGGCATCACTGCCACCGCCCGCGCCAGTTTCTACGTCTACAGCCTCAAAGAGGAAGTGGATGCCCTGGTAAACGGGATCTATAAAGTTAAAGAGATCTTTGGTTGACAAAGTAACTGGTTATTCATAAATCGTAATTCGGTAATCGTAATTAGTTATCAATCCGCCCCATCATACAATCAGACCATTGACCATCAGGTTATTCTCATGGATGATCTTTATCGCGAACTCATAATTGATCATTATAAAAACCCGCAATATCGCGGACATCTCGATCCGAACGATATTCATTTCGAAGATGACAACCCGTTGTGTGGCGATCACATCGAAGTGACCCTGCGCGTAGACGGCGAGGGCAAGGTAACAGATGGTCGCTTCGATGGCAAAGGTTGTGCCATCTCGCAAGCCTCGGCCGACCTGTTGATCGAGTCCATTATCGGCAAACCTATGGAAGATGTGAAGAAACTTTCCAAGCAGGATGTGCTCGACCTGCTTGGCATCGAATTGGGTCCGGTCCGCCTGAAATGCGCTCTGCTCTCGCTGAAAGTGCTCAAAGCGGGCGTTTATGGCCTGGGCGTGTCCAGTGATGAATTGGTGGAATAGGGTACCAGACTAATAGTCTACGAGTCGCATAGACTATTAGTTCTTCAGAAAATCCAGTGATAATACCATCAGACTTCCAGACTATCAGACTATCCCCATGTTCAATTACACTGCGATCGACATTTCCCAAGTAGACTTCCTCGAAATAGCTCCGGTTGGCGAATTGCCTGAAGGGGAACGAATGTTCATCGAGGTTGAAGGGCGGTCGATCGTAATCTTTAATCTGGCGGGTAATTTATATGCGATCGGGGATGTGTGTTCGCACGATAATGGTCCGGTGGGGGACGGGGAGATCGAGGAGCACGAGATCATCTGCCCGCGCCATGGCGCCCGGTTTGATATCCGCACCGGCAAGGCCACTTCCCTGCCGGCGGTGGTAGATATCCCCTCCTATCCGGTGCGGGTGATGGGAGAAATGATCGAGATCGGTCTGCCAAAAGGATGAGGCAAACATAATTCGTAAAACGTAAAACAGAAAAGCGCAGGCCAGCATGACCTGAGCTTTTTGCTAATAGCCATCAGCTGCCAGCTGATCACTAATTTCTGAGCGACATCCCGGCAGCCCCGGGATGATCGGAATGATGAAGCTCGCAAAGGTCAGCGCTGAACCTATCAGCATCTTGATGCCCACTTTTCTCCCCGAGATGGGAAGAAGACGACCTGCTTGACTCCTACAAAGCTAAGGGTGGATGTCGTCATAAATCTCCTCCACCAATAATTTCCTGTATTTTACTAATACCATCGGCGATTGCACTTCTTTTCCGATCATCCTGGTGGCCCCATTTTGCCTGGCTTGAAGCCAGCCGTGCAGTTTATCCTAATTTTTTTTTTTCAGGGTGGATTGATTTATCACTGATATTCTACACATTTTAATTCAATTTCAAGATTGCCTATTGACAATGACCGCAGAATATTGTATCCTATATTCATGACAACGTTGTCGCTAACGATGTCATTAATTATAAGAATTCTTGATAATTTTCCCGGCTTTACAAATGAACTGATTGAACATGACCAGCGCTTCGCCTAAACCAGAGCTTGTTCATAAGTCAAATAACCACTTTCCTGCCACTTTGCGGGATGTGGCTGAATTTGCGGGCGTATCAATTAAAACTGTTTCCCGGGTAGTAAATCATCAGAATGAAATCAGCGAGGCGACACGCCAGCGTGTACAGGCCGCCATCAATCAACTTGGTTACCGGCCAAACGTGCTGGCGCGTAGTTTAATCCACCAGCGTTCGAAAACGCTGGGGGTGATTGCCTGGGGGATTGATTACTATGGACCTTCACGCACGGTAGTGGGGATTGAGCAAGAAGCGAACGAATTGGGGTATTCACTATTTCTATGCCTGGTAAACCATCCAACTGATGATCACGAACAGATTCTGGACACGTTGATTTCCCGTCGTGTCGATGGGATCATCTGGGCCATCCCCGAAGTGGGGGATAACCACGACTGGATTCAGACCAACCACCTTGATCAACTTCCCCCGATCGTTTTTTTAAGCATGGCAGCCCGCCCGGGAATCTCAGTGGTATCGGTCGATAATCGGAATGGTGCCAAACAGGCGGTACAGCATCTCTTGCAGAAGGGCAGACGTAAGATTGGTATTATCACCGGGCCAATGGCCTGGTGGGAGGCGCGCGAACGGTATGCCGGCTGGCAGGAAGCTTTGGGAGAAGCTGGTTTGGAAGCATCCCTTTCCCAAGTGGTTAATAGTGATGACTGGTCAGCGATGAACGGCGAGCGAGGCATGCGCACTCTTCTTGCGCAGGCGCCAGAGGTCGACGCCGTCTTTGCGAGCAGCGATCAGATTGCACTGGGTGCCATGGGGATTGCGCATCAACTGGGCCGGCATGTACCGCAAGAGCTGGCCATTGTAGGCTTCGATAACACTCCGGAGGCGGCATTCTTCTGGCCCCCGTTAACAACCATCTACCAGCAACTGGTTGATGTTGGCCGTATCGCGGTAAAAAACCTGCACGAAATGATCCTAATCCGCCAGTCGCAAAACGAACCGCTGCCGCCCTCCTTCACGATGTTGAAACCGGAGTTGATTATCCGAGCCAGTTCTTCAATTTAAAACTCCGGAAACACTCTTCATGGTAATATCAGACTCTAAAGCAAAAAGGAGGTGCCTGGAAAAAAGGACAAAACGTTCCCAAAATTTCTTAATAAAACGTAGAACCAAAATGCGATTTAACCAAACCTTTCAAATAAGCTATAAGGAGGCTTAAATGTTCAAGAATGTCTCACGGATTGTTACCGTGATCGCCCTACTGACCCTCGTTCTGGCTGCCTGTGCCCCAGCGGCTACGGCCACCACGGCTCCGGCCGCCCCGGTCACACAGGCTCCGGTTGCCCCAGCCACATCTGCCCCGGCCACTGTTGCGGCCACAACTGCCCCAGTCGCTACCACAGGTGCAGCTCCGGCTGCAGCCGGTGGATGGTGCTCCAACGTTAAAATTGTCTTCTTCCCTGGCGGCCCGCAGGGCGGTGTCTTCGCCGTGAACGTCTATAATGGCGCAGTACAGGCCGCTGCCGATCTGGGCGCCAGTGTCAGTTATGAGTGGTCGAACTGGGATCCCCAGACCATGACCCAGCAATTCCAGGAAGCCGCTGCCACCAAACCGGACGGCATTGCTGTCATGGGTCACCCCGGCGATCAATCCTTTGATTCGCTCATCGACGCTGCTGAAGCCCAGGGCATCATCGTCACCAGCCAGAATACGCCCCTGCCGCTGGCCCAGGCAAAATATGCCGCCAACGGTTTTGGATATGTGGGTGCTGACCTTTACAATGCCGGTTTTTCACTCGGCACGGAAGCCATCAAGGAATCCGGCGTTAAATCGGGTGACCGGGCCATGGTCTGGGGTTTGAAATCACAACCCACCCGTGGCGAGCGCACGCAAGGCGCCATCGATGCCCTCACAAAAGCTGGCCTGACGGTTGACTACATCGAAATCGATTCTGCCACTAACGCCGATCCAACCCAGGGCACGGCCACTTTCACCGGCTATGTTTCTTCCCATCCGGATGTCAAGTTGATCGTCACCGATCATGGCGGACTGACCGCAACCGTAGGTACCTACATGAAGGCTGCTGGCAAGGCACCTGGAAGCATCTTCATGGCTGGCTTCGATATGTCTGCAGCGACTGTGGATGCCATCAATAGCGGCTACGAGAATCTGGTAATCGACCAGCAGGAATGGTTGCAGGGCTATCTCCCGATCCTGCAAATCTGCCTGACCAAGGTATATAACTTCTCGGGCTTGAACATCGACACCGGCGCAGGCTTTGTCAATAAGAGCAATGTCGCCATCATCGCCCCGCTGGCAGCGAAGAATATTCGCTAAAAGTATCCGGCTGATTTATAATGTGGCAGGTCCTTTAATAGTGTAAGTGTATGGGGTGCAGGAGACATCGTCCTGCACCCCAACTAGATTATAAAGAGGTAACTCATATGGATGACGTCCTCCAATTAAAGAATGTATCCAAGACCTTTGGGGAAGTATCGGCCCTCCACGATGTAAACTTCCATGTGGGAAAAAATGAGATTGTCGGCCTGCTGGGCGATAATGGCGCTGGGAAATCTACCTTGGTGAAGATTATTACTGGCTACTTCCGGCCGGATGCCGGCGGCGAGTTGTATTGGAAAGGCAAAAAACTCGAACATCTCTCCGTTCCCATGGCGCGCGACCTGGGGATCGAAGTGGTCTATCAGGAACGAGCGCTGGCGGACCAGCAAACTTTGTGGCGCAATATCTTCCTCGGGCGGGAAATCTCGAATGGTTGGGGACTGCTTGACATAAAGGGAATGCGAACAGAGACAAAAAAATTAATGTCGACAGTGATGGGGTTCACATCTTCAGCAGTATCCCCTGAATCGACTGTCGGCACTTTCTCAGGCGGCGAACGCCAGGGTGTGGCCATCACGCGCGCCCTTTATTTTGAAGCGGAGCTCATCATACTGGACGAACCCACGATGGGCCTATCGCTGTCCGAAACCAAAAAATGCCTGGATTTTGTCGCCGGCATCAAAGCTGCCGGCAAATCCTGCATCTTTATCGACCATAATATCTTCCATGTATATCCGGTGGTGGATCGCATCGTGGTGCTGGATCGCGGCACGATCGCCGGCCAGTACATGAAGAATGAATTGACACTGGATGAATTACTGGATCGCCTGTATCGTGTTGCCCAGACCGGCAATCTGGAACAAAACAACTCCCAACCCGGTGAGATGAAAAACGGAGAAAATAAATGAATGCCACTCTCGAAGCCAAGCCGCTTTCCCCGGTTGCAAAGGGGAATCCGTTTTCCAGATTCTTTCGCAGATGGGCGCTGCAGATTGCCCTGACCATTGTTGCCATCCTGATCTGGGGATTCTTTTTGTGGAGAGCCCCCACCACTTTTAAATCGTACAATATCTACAATTCATTGATGTTGACTACGCCCTTCTTTGCACTCATGGCAATTCCCCTGACCCTTGTGATCATCATCAAGGAAATTGACCTTTCCTTCCCGTCCGTGATGGCTTGGGGTGTGGCTGCCTACGAGCTTGTCTACACGCCAACCCATAATGTCTGGTTGGGATTCATCGCCTGCCTACTGGCTGGCCTGGTGGCTGGACTTTTAAATGGCATGATCATCGTCAAGCTGGGCATTCCCTCGCTCATCGCAACCATTGGGACCCAGTACCTCTGGCGCGGGGTGGTAATGATATCAACCAATGGCCAGGGCAGTGGTATGGTCGAGGTCAAGAACACGCTGCTTTACCCGTTATTGACCGGCCAACTCTTCCAGAAAATCCCGATGGAATTTATCTGGGTTCTTATCCTCGGTCTGATTGCCTGGTTCTTCCTTAACAAGCATAAATTTGGAGCGCATGTCTACCTTTCCGGGGATAACGCCGATAGCGCCCGCCTGATGGGCGTCAACGTAGACCGCACGAAAATAATCGCCTTTTGCCTGGTTGGATTGGTGGCTGCGTTTGCCGGCTTCATGGTGAGCGAATCGCTTTTGTTCTTCTGGCCCACCATGGGTGATGGGTATTTGCTCAATACACTGGCCTCGGTGTTCCTGGGGGGTACTTCGGTGTTCGGGGGCACCGGCACGATCTATGGCACCGTTATTGGCGCATTTGTAATAGCAATCATCCAACCGGGTATTGTTGCCTCCGGCTGGCTGGCATATTGGACGCAGCTTATTTACGGCTTCATTATCGTCGTATCGGTTGCCTTGCAGGCTGTTCTGCGAAGGCGCTTCATTTAGTTCTTATCCGGAAATTCAGAAGGAGTTCGCATTTTGAGTGCCTGCACTTAAAATGCGATTCTTCTTAAGGTTCGGATACCAATGCCACTATTTGCTTACGAGTTCAATCTTCCAATCCCCGGATACCTGTATCCTGGTACTATTCCCCGGCCAATAGAGATTTGTCCAATAGTCACCGCCCCGCAATACGGAAGGATTCACTCCCATCGTCACGATAATATGATCGGGCGTATAGTGGGCGAAATACTTATCGCGGTCGACCAGTGATCGACCCAGGGTGGGATCCAGTGCGACCCAACCTGCTGCTGGCAGGTAGACATCCGGCCAGGCATGCTCGATTTGAGCGAGGGCAGCTGTGTCCTTGTCCAGATACAATAATCCATCGAAATAACGAGCCGGAATGCCGCGCGCCCGGCTGAGCGCCACCAGCAAATCGGTGTATTCGGTGCAATCGGACCCCATCGGGCCGAGCGCTGCTTGCGCTCCCCAATTCGCTCCATTGTATGTATAAACCAGGGTATTGCCTATGTAATCATAAAATGCCCGCACCT
>Ga0116107_1000207_pt1 | contig 52987 bp, 37 predicted proteins | sample June2015DPH_6_10_FD_88969 | JGI IMG/M metagenome (GOLD analysis project Ga0116107, IMG submission 88969) | Peatland microbial communities from SPRUCE experiment site at the Marcell Experimental Forest, Minnesota, USA - June2015DPH_6_100 | ecosystem: Environmental > Terrestrial > Soil > Wetlands... | reverse complement strand
CCAGGGGCCGAGGGCCCCTGCCCCCTTCCCCAAACCCCATCCCCCAACCCCCATAAGGGGTGCCGGGGAAGCGGGGCCTGAGGCCCCACCTTCCCCGGCAAAAAGGCGGAAAATGCAGGGCGGTCATTTCCGCCAGCCCACTAACTTATTTCCGTACTGTTTTATTGTTAGGCTCTCAATATGACAAAGAAGATTAATAACGATATTCTGATCTCACCCAACTACCCGGTTAGAAAATGGGAAATTGATAGAATCCAACTTATTAACGACATTCACAAAAACGCCAACTCACGAAGTTTATGGGAAAAAGCTTATAATATTTTTTATCAAAGGATAGAATCCAGATTTATTAGCCCAATCAAATGGATTTTACAAAAGCGGGAAAACAGAGGAGAAGGATTTTCAATTGTTGCACTGCAATGCATTCTAATTGAATTTCTTGAATCATTTTATCAAGGATTAGTTTATACAACGTCAGAAAATCCTAAACCTTTTGAATATAATAAAAGTAAGAAATTATTCAGGGATTTTTTACTAAGCCATGAACCTTTTTCGCGTTATTTTGATAGGCCGTTGGCTGACGGATTTTATGACAATATAAGATGTGGATTGCTACATGAAGCAAAAACCAAAGAAAATTCATTAATTAAAACTTCACAAAATGAGAGGATAATCGGGATAATGGATGATAATAGAAATTTAATAGTTTATAGGGATCAATTTTATAATGGAATAATAGAATATCTATCTGCTTATAAACATGAACTAATGGATAACCATAACTTGAAAATTAATTTTATTCGTAAATTTGATGATATCGCTGATATCAAAAGAATACTATATTTTGCTTATGGGAGTAATTTATTTGAGGATATTTTAATCGATAGAATAGAAAAATATCATACTGCCAGTAAAGCACACTTAATAAATCATAAATTCCTTTACAATAAAAGAAGTAAAAAAGATGGAACGGCAAAAGCAAATATAGAATGCGGTGGAATGGAAGTTATAGGAGTCTGTTATGAAATAGATATGAAAGATCTTGTTACTTTAAAGAATATTGAAAAAGGGTACGATTGTATTGACATTATAATTTATCATGAAAAATATGGACAGGATGTCTTAGCAAAGACTTTCAAATCAAACTCACGAATAAATGGTATTGGTCCTTCTGATGATTATCGCCAAACAATTTTAAAAGGGGCGGAAAAATGGGATTTCCCGAAGGAATATATAGAAGCAAATCTTAAAGGTTAAATGACAGCATTTCAACTATGAGCACCTTAGAATTTTTCCGCCTTCAAACGCGGGAAGAAGTACTGGCCCTCTATCCCCGTTTTTCCCCGGTGGGCGCCGAGGAGGTGGACCTGGACGACGCGCTGGGCCGGGTGCTGGCCCACCCGGTGTCAGCCGCGGAGGCCGCGCCTGGATTCAATCGGGCCACCATGGATGGCTACGCGGTAGCGGCCCGGGACACCTTCGGAGCCAGCGTCGGGGCGCCCCAATACCTGGAGATCAAGGGCGAGGTCCCCATGGGCGCCGCCCCGGTCCGGCCCCTGCTCCCCGGCGAGACCCTGCGGGTGCCCACCGGCGCCATGCTGCCGGAAGGTGCTGATGCGGTGGTCATGGTGGAATATACCGCCGAGCACCCGGACCAGACCCTGGAGGTGCGCCGGGCCGTGGCCCCGGGGGAAAACCTCCTCACCCCCGGCGAAGATGTGCCGGCCGGGAAGCTGATCTTCGAGGCGGGGGCGCGGCTACGTCCCCAGGACCTCGGGTTATTGGCGGCCCTGGGAATAACTCACCTAAAGGCTTACAGAAGGCCCCGGGTGGCCATCCTCTCCTCCGGCGACGAGATCGTCCCGGTGGCGCGGCAGCCCGGCCCCGGCCAGGTGCGGGACGCCAACGCCCATTTAACCGCGGCCCAGGTACGGGAGGGAGGCGGCCTGCCCCTGCTCCTGGGGATCATCCCCGACGATTTTGGCGCCCTGAGGGCAGCCCTGGCCGCGGCCATCAGCGACGCCGACCTGATTCTCATCTCCGGGGGCTCCTCGGTGGGGGCGCGGGACCTGACCCTGGCGGCCATCCGCGACCTCCCCGCCTCCGAGGTCCTGGTCCACGGGGTGGCGATCCGCCCCGGGAAACCCACCATCCTGGCGGCTGTGGGTTTTGGGTCTTTTTTGTCAGAGAGCGGCGCCAAGCCCCTCCTGGGTCTGCCGGGACACCCGGCCTCCGCCGCGGTGGTCATGGAGGTCTTAGGAAGGCCGCTACTGGCTCGCCTTTCTGGCCTGCAGGCCGCGCCACCCTGGGGCCGCACCGTCACCGCGGCCCTCTCCCGCAACCTGGCCGGGGCCAGTGGCCGGGAGGACTATGTGCGGGTGCGTCTGCGCCGGGAGGGCGAAACCCTGTGGGCCGAGCCGGTGCTGGGGCCCTCGGGGCTCCTCTCCCCCCTGGTGAACAGCGACGGCCTGGTAATGATCCCCCTGGGGGTGGAAGGGCTGTTAAAGGGCGAGCCGGTGGAGGTGCGGTTGTTTGGATGATTGAGTGAGCAGTGAGCAGTGAGCAGTAAGCAGTGGGAAGGCATTGCTGAAATAGGGGTTGGGATATGAGAGAGAAAAACCCGAAACCACACCGGAACCTGGTTGCCTGGGGAAAAGGCATGGATTTAGTCAGTGCGGTGTATAGCTTGACCCAGCATTTCCCCGATAGTGAACTTTATGGCCTAAGGGCGCAATTACGGCGTGCTGCCCTCTCCGTGCCATCTAATATTGCTGAAGGAGCGGCTGACCGCACCCCTTCTCAATTTGCCAACTTTCTGGCAAACGCCCTCGGCTCCTTAAATGAGATCGATACCCAATTGGAACTATCATTACGTTTAGGTTTTATTTCTGAAAATGAACATCAACAGATCAGCTGCTTATTAGATGAATGCCTCGCCGTAACATACGGGTTGAGAAAATCAATCCATAGCAAGCTTAAATAATAATAATGTCGATGCTCACCCAGTAAACTCCTCTGCTCACTGCTCACTGCTTACTGCTTACTGCTTACTGCTCACTGCTTACTGCTTACTGCTCACTTTTCCTTCCAGACCACCAGAAGCCCCAGGCTGAGCCAGAAGGCTTCCCGGAGGCGCCGCAGGATGCTGAAGGTGGCCCCCAGGGTGAGGCCCAGGTTGAAGCCCAGGGCCAGGAGGAGGTTGCCTCCCTCCTGGACCCCGGCAGCCGCGGGGATGAAGAATCCCAGGGCGGTGAACAGCATGGCCAGGGAGTCCAGGCAGAGGGCCAGGCCCCAACTGATGGGGTGGCCCACCAGCCAGAAGATCAGATAGACCTCCGCCGCATGGAGCAACCAGCTCAAGAAAAAGAGGACGAAGGCCAGGACGGCCCGTCCCGGATATTTCCGATAGAAGGAAGAGAGGCTATCATCCAACCTGGCGAAAAAGTCCTCTTTTTCTTGAAGAAACCGGGGACACCAGCCCCAGCGGTGCAGAAAGCGCACCCCCTGGCTACAGGAGGCGCCCCGGCGCTGGAGAAAGACAAAAGTGGCGCCACCCACGGCCAGCCCCAGGGTGCCCAGGCTCAAGATCCCCAGATGCGACAGGGCCGCGGGCAGGTAGCGGGGGGCCAGGGCCAGACCCAGAATAATATAAAGGACCAGGCTCAAGACCAGGATGCCTTTGTGGATCACCACCGAGGCGGTGGCCTGGTCCAGAGGGACCCCGGCGGCCCACAACCGGTCGGCCTTGAAGGGCTCGCCCCCCAGGGAGACAGTGGGGGTGAGTTGGTTCAGGGCCTCCCCTCCCAGTCGCAGCCAGAAGAGGCGGAACAAGGAGATGGTCCGGGGCAGATTGACGATGAGGTATTTCCAGGAGACGGCTTCCAGAAAGTTCACCAACCCATACGGCAAGAGCAGCAGCGGCCAGTACCAGCCAACCTGCCGCAGGTAATGCCCCACCTTGGCCCAGCCCACCTCATTGAGAATCCAAAAGAAAAACCCAACGGCGATGGTCAGCAGAATCAGGTTGAGACGGCGCAACAGTTGTCCTTCCGCAGTTAACCACGCTTATAGCCGCGGTGGTTAATCACGATCTTCCAGACACTCATATCAAATTTATCTTGTAGCCGCCAGATATTCCAAACTGAGTTATGATTTTGTTATCCATGACAACGTTTTTTTTTAGCCACCGCACCTCCAACCAGTTCCCAGGCTCGCGAGGATAAATGCTACCCGCCCCGACGCAAGAAAAAAAACCTGCCGAGGGCGGCGGTTCTACATTAGGCCCTGGCTAACTGCTGGAAAGCTGACCGCTGCTCGCCCTAAGGCAGGGCTTCCACTTTGGGTTCGGCGGGGGCCGGGGCGTGGCGGGGGAGACGGCGCATGAGAAAGACCAGGGGCAGGAGCAGCAGAAAGACGATGGTGAAGAAATGGTAATCGTCGCAGAAGGCCAGCATTTGGGCCTGGCGCTGGGTCTCCTGGTAGAGGCCGGCCAGGCTCTGGGGGGCGTTCCACCAATTCCAGTTGGCCCCCAGGTCGGGCATAAGCTGCCCCAGGCGGTGCTGCCAGTCGATGAAGGGCTGCGACAGGGGGGTGAGGTGCTCCACCAGACGGCTCTGATGGAACTGGCTGCGGCGTGAAAGCAGGGTGGTGGCGGTGGCGATGCCGAAGGAGCCGCCCAGGTTGCGCATCAGGTTGAAGATGCCGGTGGCGTTGCCCATCTTCACCTGGGAGATGCGGGACATGGTGAGGGTCGTGAGGGACACGAAGGTGGAGCCCAGACCGAAGCCCTGGATGAACCGGGGCCACCAGGCGGTGGCGAAATTGATCTGGGTATTAAACTGGCTCATGAGATAAACGGCCAGAGCGTTGATCAGCAGTCCCACGAAGACCAGGATGCGGCTGTCCATGACGGTGGTGAGGCGGCCCACCACCGGCATGATCATGAGGGAGCTCATGCCGCCGAAGGCCAGGGCCCAGCCGGCCAGGGTGGCGTCATAGCCCATCAAGGTCTGGAGAAACAGGGGCAGGAGCAAGATGGTGCCGTAAAGGACGAAGCCGAAGAAGAACATGATGGTCACCCCGGAGGCGTAATTCCGTTCCTTAAAAAGGCGCAGGTCCACCACGGGGTGCTCGGTCTTCAACTCTCGCCAGACCAGGCAAATCAGGGCCACGGCCGAGATGATGGCCAGGCGGGTGATGAAGGCCGAGGAGAACCAGTCCTCCCGCTCGCCCCTGTCCAGGACCACCTGCAGGGCGGCCAGCCCCAGCGCCAGGAGTCCCAGGCCCCAGTAGTCAATACCGCCGGCCCGCTGGCGCCGGATATATTCCGGGTCGAAGATGAGCATCCAGGTGAGCAGCACCGAGAGGATGCCGATGGGCAGGTTGATATAAAAGGCCCAGCGCCAGGTGAGGTTGTCGGTCACCCAACCGCCCATGACCGGACCGATGATGGGGGCGATGATCACCCCGATGCCCCAAAGGGCCATGGCCATGCCCCGTTCCTCGACCGGAAAGGTCTCCAGCAGGATGGCCTGGGAGATGGGCTGCAAGGCGCCGCCGCCGAGGCCCTGGAAGACGCGGAAGACGATGAGTTCCGGCAGGCTGGTGGCCGCGCCGCACAACATGGAACTGACGGTGAACAGGACCAGGCAGAGGAGCAAAAAGCGCTTGCGCCCGAACAGGGCGGAGAGCCAGCCGGTGATGGGCAGGATGATGGCATTGGAGACCAGGTAGGCGGTGAGCACCCAGGTGGTTTCATCGGTAGAAGAGGCCATGCTGCCGGCGATGTGGGGCAGGGCCACGTTCACCACCGTGGTGTCCACGATCTCCATGAAGGTGCCGGCCATCACCGCAATGGTGATCAGCCATTTGTTGACCTCGGGACGTTGGGGAGAAACAACCGCTGCCATCATTAGCCTTTAATAATCTCCTCTTGGGCTATCCGAGGCCGCCGCATCATGAACACCAAGGGAACCAGCAGCAAAAATAAGGCTTGGGACCCGGTTTGATCTGGAAGCGGCCATCCACCGTCTCCCAAATCCAGCCATAAAACTGCCGCCAGCACTCTTATGGTTTTGCCGGTAAGAGTCGGGGCCCGGTATGCTTCCGGGTATCGATGGTGACCTCGGTGGACATGCCCAGGCGCAACGGCTTGCTTTCGGGTAAGGGCGGCAGCAACACGATCTTGACGGAAATGCGCTGCACCACCTTCACCCAGTTGCCCGTGGCATTTTCCGGGGGCAGGAGGGAAAAGGCCGAGCCGGTGCCGGACATGATGGATTCCACCCTCCCCTTGAACTTGACCCCGGGATAGGTGTCCACATTCACCTCTGCTGGCTGGCCGATATATACGTTGGTGAGCTGCGTTTCCTTGTAGTTTGCCTGGATCCAGAGCTGGGGATATTGCAGGGGCACCACCATCATTAAAGGTTGCCCCGGCTGCACCCAGTTGCCCACCTCTACCTGCCTTTTAGTGATATAGCCGGAAATCTTGGCGGTTATCCTGGTATACCCCAGATTGAGCCTGGCCTGTTCCCACCGCGCCTTGGCTTCCTTGCTGGCCGGCTGTTCGTCCAGGGGGATGCTGGTGGAGCCGCCGATGGCGGCCAGGGCCTCTTCCAATTCCTGCTTGTACCGGTCCACCAGGGCCTGGTTCACCCGGTAGCGGGTCTCCACATTGTCCAGGGTCTGCTTGGGAACGGTGCCGCGCTCGTATAGAGCCGTATAGCGGACCTTGTCGGTGCCGGCCAGCTTGAAATTGGCCTCCGCTCCGGCGAGTTTGGCCCGGGAGGTGGAGACCTTGACATAATCTTGGGCCATGCTCTGGCGCAAGCGGCCCCGGTTGCCCGCGGCTTGGGCCATCGCTACTTCATAATCCTGGGGCTCCAGGGTCAGGAGGACCTGACCGGGCTCGACAAAATCATTATCATCCACCAACACCTTGGCTACCCGGCCCGGTACCCGGGACGCGACCTCGCCGACATAACCGTACACATAGGCGTCATCGGTGTAGACAAAGATATTCAGGTAATACCAGTAGCCGATGCCGGCTCCGATCATCAAGAGCACCAGCACGATGACGCTGATCCGAACCAATGGTTTACGGAGCACTCCGGCATTCCTCCTGGGACAGCAGGGTGTTAATGGCCCCCATGGCCCAAAGCAGCTCGGCCTTGGCCATCTGATGGTCGTAAAGGGCGGACCAGTAGTTGACCCGGGTCCGGGTGAGCAGGGTCTGGGCATCGATGACCTCGGTGGCGGTGCCCACCTGCTCTTTGTAGCGCTCCTCGTTGAGGCGCCTGTTTTCTTCCGCCTGGGTCACGGCCTTTTCCGTCACCTGGATGCGGTCGGCGGTCTCCTTTACCTTGAGGTAGGCATTCTGCACGTCCAGGCGCACCTGCTCGTCCAGGTCCTTGTGCTGCTCTTGGAGTTGAGCCACCCCCAGTTTGGCCTGGGCCACCTGGGCTTTGGTATCCAGACCGGAGAACAGGGTCCACTGCAGGCCGAAGATGCCGAACCACGAGCTATCATGCAGGAGGAATTCGTTCTGTTGATAGTTCTGGCCGGCCTGGGCGTAAATCCGCGGGAAATACTGGGCCCTGGTCTGGGTCACCACTTTTTCCTGCTGGGTGATGCGCTCGGTGGAGGCCTTGAGGTCGCTCCGCTGTTTCAGGGCCGCCTCGGTGGCATCTTCCAGGCCCCAGGGCCGGGTCTCCAGCTTTTCATCCTTCAGCACCGTAGGGGCCGACACCGGCAGGGCCATGAGCTTGTTGAAGGCGGCGCGGCTGTCGATGGTGTCGGTTTTAGCCACTAGCAGGCGCTGCTCGGCGTCGGCCAGAGAGACCCTCGCCTGGAGGACGTCGTTGTAAGTGGCTACCCCAAATTGATATTGGTCCTCGGCGATCTTGAGATGTTGCTTAAGATCCGCCACCTCCTCTCGGGCCACCACCTCCAGCTTCTGGTCCTGCAGGGTGCTGAAATAACCCTTGGCCACGCCGAGAAAGAGGTCGTCCCGGGTCTTGGCGGTGTCCAGTAGGCTGGCCGACCTGCCCAGCACCGCGGCCTGATATTTGGAGGGAGTGAGCCAAAAGTCGAAGATGGTCTGTTCGACGTAGGTCTTGCTGCTCCAGAAATTGCGGTTGGTCGAGGGGAAAGAGAGGGTCGTGGAAAACCCGGGTATGGTTCCGGCGGGAAGTCTCGTCTTTATTTGATCATCGTAGATGGTCTGGCTCACCTCCGACTTCATGGTGGGCAGGAACCCGGAGCGGGCCCGCACCACTTCTTCACCGGCAATCAGCGATTGCAGGCGGCTCACCCGCAGGGTGGGGTTGGCCTTCCAGGCCAGGCACAGGGCCGCCTTCAGATCCAGGGTGGCAGGGGCCTCCACCCCGATGCCAGGGGACGCCATCGATAGGCTCCAGGTCAGCCATCCCAACAGGATCAGACGCCAGGGACTTGATGATTTCATACCGCGGCCGCCTCTCCGGCTTTTTTTGCTAGGAATTCCCGGATCAGACCCGAGGAGAGCAAGGTCAGCAGAACCGGCAGAGCTTCTTTCACCGCCTTTTCCTGTCCTTCCGACAACTGGTAGTATCCTACGGCCCGCACCATGCCCCGCAACAGAAAAGTGAGCAACCGCGGGTTTGCCGGGATAAACTGTCCCGTTTCGATGCCTTCGGCGAATAGCCGGGTAACCAGGGCGACGAATCTCTCTTCCATTTCATGTAAGTGGACCCAATAGCCCTGGTTGGCGCCCCGGCCGCCCCGGAGCAAATCCCGGGCGTAAACAGGGAATAAGTCCCTCTCCCGCATCAGGTAATCCAACAACAAGGCGGCCACTTTCTGGACCTTCGCCAGGGGGGCGCCGCTGCCGGTGACCACGGCCTCAATATCGGCCAGGATATTTTCCCCCACCTGGGAGATGAGGGCTTGGACCAGCTGATCTTTGCCGGGAAAATAGAGATAGACGGTGCCCTTGGCCACCCCGGCGCTGGCGGCGATCTCCCCCATGGTCACCGCCCCCACCCCGCGGCTCTGCACCAAGCGGCGGGCCGCGGCCAGGATCTCCCGGGTGCGGAACTCGGTGACAATCTCCTTTTTAGTGGGATGGGGGCTGGGATGCATAAATGACTTCTTGGTCATTAAACTGACTATAGGGTCATTAATAATTTCCATTTTCCATTTTGTCAAGAAAAACTTGCAAACCCGCCGACCCCCGCATTAGACTAAAAAATATCTATAAGGCAAGCCGGAGGTTAAGATGCACCGCCGCGATTTTCTCAGGTATATGGCGGCTTTGGGGCTGGTGGCCGGGGTCGGACGCCGCCTGGTGTTGCCGGAGGAAGTTTGGGCCATGGCCCCCCCCCAGATCCCTGAGCCCCTGCTGGTCAAGGCCCAGGGCAGCAATTACGCTCATCTGGCGGGGGACGCCATCCAGGCCCTGGGGGGCATGAAAAAATTCGTCAACCCTGGGGAAGTGGTGGTGGTCAAGCCCAACATGGCCTGGGACCGGACCCCGGAGCTGGCCGCCAACGCCCATCCATTGGTGGTGCGCCAGGTGGTGGAGCTTTGTCTGGAAACCGGGGCCAAGCAGGTAAAGGTCCTGGACAACACCTGCGACGACGCCCGCAAGGCTTACGAGTCTTCCGGGATCAAGGCCGCGGTGGAGGGCATCAAGGACCCCCGGGTGGTGGTGGAGTTCGTGGACGAGCGGCGTTTTGTGGAACTCAACATCGAAAAGGCCAGGGCCTTGAAGAAATGGTATTTCTATAAGGACATCCTGGAAGCCGACCGCTTCATCAATATCCCGGTGGCCAAGCAGCACTCCGAGGCCTGCCTCACCATGTGCCTGAAGAACATGATGGGAGCCATCGGCGGCTGGCGGGGCCGCATCCACGTGGGCCTGCACCAGAACATCGCCGACATGAATCTGCTCTTACGCCCGGACCTCCACATCCTGGACGCCACCCGCATCATGCTGCGCAACGGCCCCAAGGGCGGCAGGCTGGAGGACATGGCGGTGAAAAACCTGCTGTTCGCCGGGACCGATCCGGTGGCCCTGGACGCCTACGGCGCCGGCCTCTTCGGCTTAAAGCCCGAGGACCTGGGCTACGTGGTCAAGGCCCATCAGGCGGGCCGGGGAGAGATGGACCTGAGTAAGATCAAGGTCCTGTCGGCTTGAGGACTAGCCGCGGCAACAAGGACCTCGAGTTTGCGTCTTTACGCACGGTAGGCTCAGAAACGAAAATCAAGCGCCAAATGGTTTTTCGTAGGGGCGGACCCAGGTGTCCGCCCAGCAGGGGCGGGTTTTAAACCCGCCCCTGCTGCCCACCCTTTCCTAGGGGGCCCACGCCTGGGTGCGCCCCTACAAGACCGCCCCTACCCCCCCTCACCCTGCTCAAACAGCTCTCTCCTGCCTGCCTTTTAGCAAAACCCTTCCGGGCCCTCCTGCTTTTTGCGGGGATTTCCATCGGCGTTCGGGTTGTATTAATCCTGGATTATGCCGCAAGAATTGCCTGAAATAAGCATAATTATAGGGTATAAGGAGGAATAATAGGAATTTCAGGGGGTTCAAAATGTTTTATACTCCCCCTTTTTTTTTATTGACAAAATTATGGAGGTTTGTGCTACCATGCCTTCCACGAGAAATTAGGCTCCCAAAGAGGAAACTTGTAGGGGTTAAATTCGTTTGGAGTGCTCGAAAACCATTTGTTGACTGCGGTGGCCCAGGTTGCCGCATAATCTCAGTTAATGGACATCACGGGGGAAGGGGATGCGCAGAATTTTCATACCCGCACTGACTCTTGTCTTTCTAATACTGGTTTTCCTTCTCTGTTTCTCAAAAGCACCGGCAAAAGAGGCGGACCAAAAGGCCGCGAAGGACAAGGAAGGATATGTAGGCGTGGAAATCTGCCAAACCTGTCACCAGGAAGTGTACGATAAGCTTTCAAAGACGCCTATGGGCACCCTGTTTTTGAAGCACCCCCGTACCGCTGGTGAAAAACTCGGGTGTGAAACGTGTCATGGACCGGGAACAGAGCATGTTAATTCACAAGGCAAATCCTTCGTGGGTATGGTTCGATTCACGCAGGGGACGCCAACGCCTGCTTCCGTGCGCAACAATGCCTGTCTCAAGTGCCATCAAAAGAGGGAGAGGCTTTTCTGGTGTGGCAGTGTTCATGAGACCAACGGCATCGCGTGCACATCGTGCCACGTGGTCCATACCGGACCGGGAATAGCGACCCCTAATCAACTCGCCAAATTAACCGTAGAGGATACCTGCGCTCCCTGTCATAAAGAGCAAGTCCGCGCCGAGATGAAGTTTTCGCATCATCCCCTGCGCGAGGCAAAAATGAACTGCGCCAGTTGCCACAACCCGCACGGGACTACTTCGGCCAAGCTCGTCAAGGGGCTTACCAATAAAGAACTTTGTTTTAATTGTCACGCCCAGTACCGGGGTCCGTTCATGTTTCAGCACCCTCCCGTCATGGAGGATTGCTTCAATTGCCATCAGCCCCATGGCAGCAACTATCCCGGCCTGCTGAAAGCCCCTCCCGTCAGGTTGTGCCGGGAGTGCCACATTAACTTCCACAACCTCAGTTTCCAGCCCACGGGGGGGAAGCCTAGGCCAAGTATGATGGTCGGCGGGGCGTGCGTCAATTGCCACCGGAACATCCACGGCAGCAACAATATCAACGGCAGTCTATTCTTTAGATAAGAAGGGGGATGAGAAGATTATGAGAAAAATCCTGGTCGTTTTTCTCGCAGTCATGTTTATCCCTCTGACCTGTGCGAGCGGATTCGCTGACCTGAACGTGGGTGAATACGAGTTGGGCGGCTATCTCGAAGTGGGCGGAGGATTTCTCGCCAATTACCCCAACGCCAGGAACCGGGGATATTTGGAAGAGTATCTTCCCTTCCCCGTAGGGCCTCTCGCGAATACGGATTTATCGCTGAAGAGCAAGGACGGCCTGGAGTATTATAATTTCCGGATGAGCCATCCGGGATTAAGAGATCAGGATTACTTGCTCCAGATTGGCAAACTCGGGGTCTACCATGCCGAAATTGAGTATGACCAGCTCCAACACCTTTACGCCACGGTGAATCCCTATAATGACGATATGGCGATCCTTTTGCAGAGACTGCGGTTCAACGCCGACTACACGCCAACCCCTGAGCTCGACCTTTTCGTCGAGGACATTTTCTTGAGAAGAACCGGCCAGCAGCCATCGACCCTTGCCGCAACCCCTACTGGCGCAACCGGCGGCCCCTATGCTTTTACCACCTATACCAGACCGATCAGCTATTCGCAAAACGACCTGAGGGTCGGAGCGGAATATGATAAGCCGATGTATCAGTTTCGTCTGGGTTATCATTTTGCGACCTTTGACGATGGTTTGCAAAACGAAAACTTTTATAGGGTTGTCAGTACAACGACGAACCCCTTTGTATCCCTGCCCCCAAGCAATATGGCCAACTACGTTACCGCTGAGGGGGGACTGAACCTGCTTGCCTACAAAACCAGAATCACCGGTTCGTTTTCCTACGGCTGGCTGACCGAGAATGACACCGTCTTCGATGAAAAGGGAATTTCCTACGGCGCTGCGGGTCTCAGCGCCACGACGGTGAACGGGGATATTTCCGGCGTCACCCGGCCCATTGAGGGATTATCCTTGAGGTATTCGTACAAGGCTTATGATTTTGAGAATAATCACCTGAATAATAATCTTTTGCTGTTTGCCTTCTCAGGAACGAGCCGGCCCCTTCTGTATCAGGAGCAGTATTCGTATTTGCGGCAGACTGTCACCGCCGGCGCCGACTATAAAGTGAACAGCATGTTGGCCTTGGATGCCGGCTATGCTTTTTCATCAGTCGACCGCACCGAAAACCAGGGCAATACCTCGAGTAACTCGCCCCAGTTTGGCATCAGGCTGTTTCCCACTTCCTGGCTGAACCTGATAGCCAACTATGCGTACTCACAGCGGCTAGGGAGTGATTTTCTGTCGCTGTCGCCGGGCAATTTGCTGACCTACAAATTCTACTCGGGAGACGACAGACGGAACACCGCCAATTTCATCGCAGAGGCGTTCCCCGTGAATAATGTCACCTTCTCCGCCAATTTCTCGTTCTACAAAGACACTTTTAATAACTCAAATGGATATGGCTTGAACAATGATCAAGGCTGGTCGGCCGGAGCGGATGTGAGCTGGACCCCCATTGACCGGGTGGCGTTGAGTCTGGGATACGACCACCAGGAAGCCATCACTAAAGAACGCACCGCCCAACTCGGCTTAGTTCCTGGTAGTCCTCCTCCGGCTGCGGGGCTAGGTTTTGTGGTCACGGGTGATTGGGGCCCCCTTTTGAGCACCTTGGATTCATATGACACGGTCACCGCCAGAGCGGACTTTAAGCTCATTCCGAACAAGCTGAAGCTCACGACCAGCGCCAGCTACTCCTTTTCGAGCTCGCATTTCGACAACCCGGTCATGCCCGATCTGAACGAAGCCTTCGCCGATATCAATACCTCTCTCTCATACAAATTCAACGAGCACTGGGGCGCCAGGGTGGGATACCAATTCGAGATCTTCAACATGACCAAATCGTACCAAGACCTTTACCTGGCGGGACTCACGAGCGGCGGAACCAAACCCAATCAGAGTTTAAATACCCTGGACGGGTTCTACCGGAACGCCACAGCGCATGTGGTGGAGCTATTTTTACAGTACAATTTCTAGCTTGAGCTTACGAGTTAGGTGGCAAGAGTGGCTCTCACCGGGTCCTCATTTTTTTAATCTTGCTTCTCTCGTACACCGGGGATAAACTGGGAATGGCGGTGGTTCCGGCGTTCGTGATTGCCGTGGCCAAATATGTTGAGGGGAAATGCGGTCTGTGCCATAAACCAAAGGTTCGCAGTTTAATACCACGATCACGTTGCATGTGGTAGGCCTCGGTGTTCTTATCTCTTCCTAGAGCCGGCTGCATTGGGCGGGCAAAAGCCGGCTGTCCGTTCACAAACCACCGGAGGAAAAATGAAATCTGTAGTGACGGTCCTTTTTTTGCTGTTGCTAGGAATTGCGGGGTCTGCATGGGCTCAAGGCGGTTCCGTGGAAAAGGGAAAAGCCCTGGTAGAGAGCAAACACTGCGCCCTGTGCCACAAGGAGGGCGGAAACCTGGGCAAGCCCATGGACCAGATTGTCGGGAGCAATAATGACGCTTACCTCAAGGGGGCGCTCACCGACCCCAAGAAAACCCTCGGGCCCCAAGTAAAAATGCCGGAATTAAAGTTAACCGATGCAGAAGTGCAGGACGTTATCGCGTATCTTCATTCCATCGCGAAACACTGAGGGTTGTGACCGGCTGCATCCGCTCTTTCAGCTTCGATTTGGAACCCCTTCATGAATGGGCATAAGGCCCCGCGTCCCAAATTGCTTTCTGCTCTGGTCGGCAACTGGGTTGGCATCTTCGGCCTTGTGGTGGCCATGTGCAGCCTGTTCGTCGATCTTTGTCTGATAGTAATTGACGTTTTTCACGGTTTCAGACAGCCCTACATGGGCATCCTGATCTTCCTGATTCTCCCCTCATTTATCTGGATCGGCGTCATTTGCGCGGGAGTGGGAGGATGGCTGGAACTCCGCCGGCGCAAAAAACCGGCGGCTGAGGCCCGCGTTGAGGCAAGTGGCGGGAGGCGCACGCGCCAACTGGTCGTGGCGTTTGCCTGCGCCTTCCTTTTTCTGATGCTCAGCTCGTTAGGAAGCTACCGCGTGTTTGAGGAGACTGAATCGCCGCAGTTTTGCGGCGCTTTGTGCCACACGGTGATGAAGCCGGAATACACCGCGTACAAAATCTCTCCCCACTCAAGGGTACGCTGTACGGAATGCCATATCGGCCCGGGCGCCTCCTGGTTTGTCCGCGCCAAGCTCTCCGGCCTCTATCAGGTCTATGCAACCGTTACCGACGTATATCCACGGCCCATTCCAGTGCCGGTCCAAAACCTGCGGCCCGCGCGGGAAACCTGCGAAGAGTGCCATTGGCCGGCGAATTTTTACGGATGGGTGGAACTGCAACGCCAATTCTTCCTGCCTGACAAGCAAAACACTCCGTGGAACATAAGACTGCTGGTGCATGTGGGAGGGGCAAATGCCACCACGGGGCCGGTTGGAGGCATCCACTGGCATATGATTGTGTCCAACCGCATGGAGTACATAGCCACGGACGAGAGCCGGCAAACCATACCCTGGGTGCGCGTGACGAATCAAGAGACAGGCACTGTCGACGTCTACGAGTCAAAAGACAATCCATTGACCCCCCAACAAAAAGCCCTGCCCATGCGGGTGCTCGACTGTGTCGACTGCCACAATCGTCCCACCCACATTTTCGATTCTCCCTACCGCGCTCTGGATGTTTCCATGTGGCTGGGCCGTATCGATCCTGCCATTCCTTCCATAAAAGTGAAGGCGGCCGAGGCTCTGGTCAAGGCCGGCGGGGCCGTTTCGCAGGCCGCTGGGATTGCCCTGATTGCTCAAAACCTCTCGAAAGAATACCCAGATGACCAGGACCAGCCAAAGATCGGGCAGGCGATCTCCGAGACTCAGAGGATCTTTCAAGACAATTTCTTCCCGGAAATGAAAACGGACTGGAAAGTGCGGCCAAACAATATCGGGCATTATATTTGGCCGGGTTGCTTTCGCTGCCACGATGGTTCCCATGTCGACAAGACAGGCCGGGCCATCTCCAATGCATGCAACACGTGTCATATAATCACCGCCCAGGGCGGTCAGCCAAAAATGGAGACTGTGAGCCTGCAGGGGTTGAAATTCGACCACCCTGGAGGAGAAATCCCCCCGGAAATCCTGTGTAGCGGGTGCCATACCGGCGCGCCCTAGTCTGTCGATGACAAATCGATAAGTGCATGATTCCTGTTTATATCCTAACCCCGCCTCACCCTGCTCAAACAGCTCCCTCCTGCCTGCCTTTTAGCAAGAACCTTGCCGGACCCTCCTGCTTTTTGCGGAGATTTCCATCGGCGCTCGGGTTATACTGATAATAATAAATTTCAAGTTTGAGTCTTTCTTATATGGCAAGGAAACACTTCTCGGTGCATTTCGGCGTTTGGCTGACCCTGCGGCGCCTCTCTCAGATCATCTTTCTGGCCCTGTTTTTCTTCTTGTTTTTGAAGGCCGAATTTGTGGAGCGGGCCACCCTGGCCTGGCCGGTGGACCTGTTCTTCCGCTTCGATCCCTTAATCCTGGCGGCGAACCTTATCACCTTCAGCCCCTTGGTGGCCGGGCTCTTCTGGTCGCTAACCTTCGTGGCCCTGACCCTAATATTGGGGCGTTTCTTCTGCGGCTGGGTCTGCCCCCTGGGGACCACCCTGGACGGGGCCCGGCGGCTGCTGTTCCGCCCCCGGCCCGACCAGGGAGTGGCGGCCCGCTGGCGCCGGGCCAAATACTATCTGCTCCTGTCCCTGTTGAGCGGCGCCCTCCTCTCGGTCAACCTGCTGGGGCTCTTCGACCCCTTGTCGCTGCTTTACCGCACCCTGGCCATCGTCCTCTACCCGGCCTTCGGCTACGGGGTGGAACACACCTCCCTGGCCTTCTATCACCTGGGGCCTCCCTTCACTTACCTCAGCGAACCCGTTTACTGGTTCTTTAAAGCCACCCTGCTACCCTTCCAGCCCCTCGTTTATCTCTCGCCTTTTCTGACCCTGACCCTCTTTGGCCTGGTGGTGGCCGCAGAAAGGGTGGATCAGCGTTTCTGGTGCCGGGCCCTCTGTCCCCTGGGGGCGCTGTACGGTCTGCTGGCCCGCTTCAGCCGGCTGCGCCGGCGGCCCACCGCCCTGTGCCCCGATTGCGGCGAATGCGCCGAGACCTGCAAGATGGCCGCCTTTGCCGCGGGGATGCCGGCACGCCATGAGAACGCCGAATGCCAGCTCTGCCTCCGCTGCCTGGCCCGGTGTCAGAAGGACGATCGGGTAAGCTTCACGATGCGCTCCAGGGCGCCCCGGGCGCCCCTGGACCTGGGCCGGCGCCAGGTGATTACCGCGGTGGCGGCCGGAGCCGCCTTGGCGCCCATGGTACGCCTGGGTTCCCTGGCCAGGCAGCCGGACGAGTTCCTCATCCGCCCCCCGGGAGCCCAGAAGGAAGGGGAGTTCCTGTCCCGCTGCATCCGTTGCGGCCAGTGTATGAAGGTCTGCCTCACCAACGGCCTCCAGCCGGTGTTTTGGGAAGCGGGACTGGAAGGATTTTATACCCCGAGATTAATCCCCCGGATGGGATACTGCAGCTATTCCTGCAACCTCTGCGGCCAGGTCTGCCCCACGGGAGCCATCCCTCACCTGCCACTGCCGGCAAAACAGGCCGCCGACCTGGGGTTTGCCTTCATCGACCGCAGCCGCTGCATCCCTTACACCGAGGCCACCGATTGCCTGGTATGCGAGGAGCACTGCCCGGTTTCCCCCAACGCTATCACCTTCCTGGAACAAGAGGGCACCGCTCCCCAGGGAGAGCGGGTCAGGATCAAACTGCCGGTGGTGGACCCGGACCGCTGCACCGGCTGCGGCCAATGCGAACACGTCTGCCCGGTGGGCGGCGCTGCGGCCATTCGGGTGAAGCGCTCGCTCCGGATGGAGGTGTGAGCAGTGAACCATATGCAGAATGCGGGCGGACCATGGCCAGATCTGGATATTTTACTGTTGCTGCCCATTGCTTACTGCTCACGACTCACTAACGGATGAAACGTCACTATCCGGACCAGCCCCTGGTGGGCGTAGGCGCGGTGATCTTCCGGGGCGAGGAAGTTCTCCTGGTGCGCCGGGGGCAGGAACCGGCCATGGATGAATGGAGCCTCCCCGGCGGCCTGGTTGAGCTGGGGGAGACCCTGACCGCGGCCCTCACCCGGGAAATCGCCGAGGAAACCGGCCTGACTGTGCGGCCCCTGGGGATCTCCGCGGTGTTGCAGCGCATTTTTCCCGATGCCGCCGGCCGGATCGCCTACCATTACGTCCTGGTGGATTACCTGTGTGATTATCTGGAGGGAGAGCTGCGCCCCGCCTCGGATATCACCGCCGCCCGCTTCACCCCCTTGGCGCAGCTCCCCTCCTTCCACCTGGCTGAGGCCACCGCCGCGGTCATCCGCCGGGCCTGGGAGCAGAAACGGCAAGGCGCCTCCCTGCCTCTGCTTGACTGACCGGAAACCACTGCCAACTTCCCCCTCATATCTTTATCGGCTCTTGCATAGCCGAAGTTAGGCATTATCTTTTCTACAAACTGCTTCCCACGGCTTCCCACGGGTAAGCCAGCGAAGGTCAGGTTTCTACATTTTATCAATGAGTTGGGCTAAATCGAATTTTTTATAAGGGCGGCGCCATGGAAGCCATCGTAGCCAGGGTTGGGGAATTGCGGGACGGGGAAATGAAAGAGGTGCAGGTGGGAGAGACCAAGGTCTTGCTCATCCGCCTCCAGGGCAAATTCCAGGCGCTGGGCGCGGTTTGCACCCACTACGGCGGCCCCTTGGCTGAGGGTCTGCTGAGCGGCGAGCGGGTCTACTGCCCCTGGCACCAGTCGGTCTTTAACGCGGTCAGCGGCGACCTGGAGGAGCCTCCGGGGTTCGACGCCCTGCCCAGGTTTGAGGTCCGGGTGGAGGGAGAGCAGGTGATGGTGCGGGTCCCCGCTGAAAAGCTGGAGCGCCGGGTCCCCGCTATGTGCAAAGGGAACGTCCAGGCCGATGGCCGCACCTTCGCCATCCTGGGGGCCGGCGGGGCCGGCGGCGCCGCGGCGGAAACCTTGCGGCAGGCTGGCTTTCAAGGGAAGATCCTGATGATTACCCGGGAGTCCGCCCTGCCGTATGACCGCCCCCTGCTGAGCAAGGGCTATCTGTCCGGCGAGGCCGGCGCGGAATGGCTGCCCTGGCGCACCCCGGAGTTCTACCGTGACCATGATATCGAGGTCTTTTTGGGTCGAGAGATCGTCCGGCTGGATACGACCGCCCGCAGCCTCGAGTTGGCCGGCGGCGCTTCTCTGAATTATGACGCGGCCCTGCTGGCCACCGGTGGGGTGGCCCTGCGCCTGGCGACGCCCGGAGCCGATCTGGCCAACATCTTTACCCTGAGGAGCCCGGAGGACGCCGATAACATCATCGCGGCGGCCGCCGCCGCCAAGACCGCAGTGGTCATCGGGGCCAGTTTCATCGGCCTGGAAACCGCGGCCAGCCTTAGCAAGCGAGGGCTACCGGTCACCGTGGTGGCCCCGGGAGCCGTTCCCATCCATCGTATCCTGGGGCTGGAAATCGGCCGGGCCCTACAAAAAGTCCACGAGGCCAACGGGGTGAGATTCATCCTGGGCGCCCGGGCAGCCTCCTTCGAGGGCGCCGGACGGGTCCAGACCGTGGTGTTGGACTCGGGCGAGCGAATCCCGGGGGACCTGGTGATTGCCGGGGTGGGGATCAAACCGGCCACCGATTTCCTCCAGGGGCTAAAACGGAACCTCGACGGCAGCATTACCGTGGACCGGTTCCTCCAGGCCGCCCCGGGCCTGTACGTCGCCGGAGACGTGGCTCGTTTCCCGGATTGGCGCACCGGGGAGCTGATCCGCATCGAACACTGGCGCCTGGCGCTGCAGCACGGCCGGCTGGCCGCCCGGAACATGGCCGGCCATCCCCGGGAATTCACCGGCGTGCCCTTTTTCTGGAGCGACCAGTTCGAGCTCATCCTCCAGTATGTGGGGTACACCGCCAGTTGGGATGAGATCATCTTCCACGGACAGCCGGAAGATCATGATTTCATGGGCTTTTACGTCAAGGACGGGGAGGTGCGGGCCGCCGCCGCCATGAACCGCGACCGGCAGATGTGCGCCCTGGCGGAGCTGCTGCGCCTCGGCCGGGTCCCCTCGCCGGCGGAATTGCACCGGGGTCCCCTGGACCTGACTAAGCGGCTAGAATAGCTTTCACCTTTCAGCAGTCAGCAGTCAGGTAAAGGCTGGAATCAGCCCTTTCATATTAACGTGAAAACTGCAAATCCCCCTAAATCCCCCTTTTCCAAAGGGGGGCAGGGGGGATTTTTCATTCTCGTGGGTGAAAAGTTTTGGTTCATGGAAGTTTAGCTGGCATCCCGGTTTTGCTCTGGCCTTTGCTGATAGCTGACTGCTGAAAGCTGACAGCTACTCAGACCGCTACTCATCAATGAAACACTGGGGGTCCGGGGCCAGGAAATCCGGGTTACCCTGGGCCCTGGCATACTCATAGGCGATGGCCCGGCAACCCCGGCAATCGGCCCAGCGGGCGCAGGCGCCGCACTTGCCCCGGTAGCGGCCTTTGTCCCGCAGGGCTTCCAATACCGGCGAGCTGGCCCAGATCTCCCGCAACGAATCCCGGCCAACCTGACCCAGGGGGAGAGGTAATCGCCGGCAGGGGACCACGGTGCCGTCCGCCAGGATGGTGAGTCCCGCCACCCCGGCGGAGCAGCCGCCCGCGGGGAACGGCTCGGAATCATCCGCCGCCGGCGCCTTGGCTTCCCCCATCTGGGCGGCCATGGGGTCGCCGGTGCCGATCTCCAGGCCGCCCTTAAACAAAACCTGCCAGGACCGCACTTCTTCATAAAGCTTCCTTACCTGGGCGGTGGAGAGCATCAGGTCCAGCATGGCCCGTCCCCGTCCCGACGGCACCAGCCGGGAAAACCCCAGGCGGGAAACCCCCAGGCCGCGGGCCACCTCCGCCAGCTCCCGGAAATGGCCGGCGTTGAGCCGGGACAGGGTGGCATTGAGGCTGACCTTCAGTCCGGCCGCCAACAGGGTGCGCACCCCCTGGAGGGAGGCGGCAAAGCTGCCGGGCCCCCGGATGTATTCATGAATCTCCCGGGGACCCTCCAGGCTGACCTGGACCCCGTGGACCCCAAGCTCCGCCAGCCGCCGGGCCCTTTCCCCGGTGATGCAGGTGCCGTTGGAGAGGAGGTAGATTTCAAAGCCGATGGCCGCCATCGCCTCCAAAATCTCGAACAAGTCCGGCCGCAGAAACGGTTCGCCTCCGGTGACATTGAAGCTGGGCTGGAAATCGATGCCATAGGCCTGGCGCCAGTCCTGGAGCATCCGGGCAATCTCCTCGATGACCCGGAAGACCTGGGTCCGGGACAGCTCCCGGACTTGGCCCGCTCCCTCCTGGTAACAGTGCCGGCACTTCAGGTTGCAACGCTCGGTGAGGTGCCACTGGATGAGAAAATCATAGGGTCGGGCCAGGGACATGGGGTCTCACTATCTCAGCGGGCGCAGCAGGTTGCCCCAGGCGTCTCGCCGGTGCTTAGTAAGGGGGCGGTGTCTCTCAAGTCTCGGCGGATGTAAAAGAAAAAGCAGATATGGCAAGAGAGGCTGGCGGACGTACCGCGTTGGCCCCCGCCTCTCCCGCCATATCCGCTCTTGCTAGGTTGCCGGACCGGCAACTTACTGCTTTCATTCCTTTCACTTGTGGCATACCTTGGGGGGATCGAGCTTCTTGACCTTTCCCCAGAAGGCCGCCTCCTTAGCCAAGGCCTCTTTGCCAAGTTTCATACCCCTTTCACCTCCTTTCGGGTGGATTTGCTGCTAAATTAATTACTCTTCCCGGCCGGGTCAAGATGATCAGGGCAGCGCGCTCCGAGCCTGGCAAAATAATTAATGGTGGCCAGAGTCGGCCCGCTGGCCAGCCAATTATTAATGGGAGCATTAGGGAGTCCCTTTTTAACCCCTCTCCCCCGATGGGGTAGAGGGTTAGGGTGCGGGGGAATTTAATCTCTTTTCCGCTCCCATTAATATAAACCCACATACCTGGGAATGTCATTCCAGGCGCATAATCCAGGAATTTCCAGGACCTTCGCTTCCTGCGCCCAGGGGGGCCAGCCAGGGCAACGAGCCAGGTGGCGGCAACCGGGGTTGTGCTTGTGCTTGGGCAGGTAGGGGCGGACCCAGGTGCCCGCCCTGATTTAGGGCGCGCCCTGCCCGCCGGCCGAGGTTCGGCGGCCACGGGCTGCCCTATATGGGCCATGATATGGTGAGCGGTGCCCACCTTACACGGGCGACCCGCTGAGGCGCCCTGACGCAGTTTTCACGCACCCATCGCCAAAAAAGGCGGGTAAGACGCGCCCTACGCGGGCGCGCCTCAACTCACCCAGGCGATGAACCGGCCTTATGGCCCCGCCTGCGGCAGACGCGGCAATTTCATGAGAAAATTCTCGCTTAGGGTAAATTGAGCTTCAGGCAAGGACACCGGCTGGAAATCCTGTGCCACCTGGGACAAGACCTATTTGAGGCGCTCCAGGAAATCGAGCAACGCCTGGCGTTCCCCCTCGGGAAGGTAGGCGTAGCTGGGCATCTTGGCCCCGGGATAGAGCCGGCGGGGTTGGAGCAGCACCATTTGCAGCTGCTCCCGGGTGAGGCGGGAGCCGATGCCGTCCAGGGAGGGGGCCAGGTGGCCTGGGCCCTTCCTATGGCAGGGCAAAGCAGCCCAGACGCCTGGCCAGATCCGGTCCGGCGTCAGAGACTACCCATTGCCCCGGGGGGGCGCCATGTACGTCGGCCACCCAGGTGGGAATAATCGCAGCAACATAAAATAAAGCCGCAATTAATATACCCCAGGTTAATATTAACCGATCAGATATTTTATTAATTTCCAATTTAGGCGAAATGCATAATATGAAATATGTTATTGATATGATTAGAATAGCAAGCCCTATTTATTGCTGCTGAAAGGCGGCCAGGCCCTCCTGCGGATATTTCTCGGGACGGTCGCTGCCGCAGCCTGCCAGGGCCAACAGCAGGGCCACCGCCAGCACCGCTCGCCACCCAAGTGATTCTCTCCTCTTCACGGTCAATGATCCAGTGAATCGAGCAAAGCCAGCAGTGCCTCCTGCTGTTCCGGCGAAGCCGGGGGCGTTCCCGGGGCGAGGGCGGCGCTGCTGAAGATGCCCTGGGCCGTTAAGGCGCCTTTCAGCAGAGCTGCAGGACGCAACCGGTAGGCCCGGGAGAGCTTTTGCAGACGTTGGCTCAGGTTCCAGGTTTCCATTTGCAGTTCTGGATCCCGGCCCACTTCCTCGGGATGGAGGCAGATCCGGGTGACCAGGCTCCAGAAGGCTGGAAAGAGCTGGGCCCCGGGGGAGACCACCCCCCAGGTCCCGGGACGGGCAAGAAAGTTCGCCTCATCCGCCTCGTAGAAGGCGAATTCCGGCCGCCTGGCGGCGGCGCCATGGTAATTGAGGAAACGGCGCATATCCCCCTGGTGGATCAGTCCCACTACCGAAGGCAGGGCCGCTAATTTCTTGAAAACGTGGGTGCGGATATTGCGGCGTTTGAACAAAGGCGCCCGCCGGCTGATCAGCCGCGGCAGGTTCAGCAGGATCAGGGGCTGGGAAGCCCCTTCCCGGAGCCGCTGGCAGGCCTGGGGCAGGCCCCGGTTGCTATGGTACCACAGGGGCAGGTCCACCAGGAAGACCTGGCCGCCATAACCGAGACGGCGGCATTCCTCCTGGACCGCCGCCGCCAGCTCCCGGGTGTCCGCCGCCGTATGGCCGGTGATCCCAAAGAATAGCGGCGCCCGGCCCGCCACTGCAGTCAACAGCGCCGAACACAGCCGCCGCCGGGTAGGGCCGGATAACTCCAGGGCCTCCCCCACGTCGGGGGAGCCCGCCAGGATGCCGTCGGCCTGGGAGATAACCCGCCCCACCAGGCGGCCCAGGCTCACCTCATCCAGGGCGCCGTCGGGATGTAAGGGAGTCGCCAGCTCGAAGATGAGTCCCCGTGGTGGGGCCGCGTCATGCATATATGAGTCCCATGATCCGAAAGGGATGCTGCGGCTAATTATTGTTTTTCTAATTATTATTGTGTTTCTAACAAGATACACCGAAGGCGGCATGGGAAGCAAGCAAAATCCAAGGACCGCGGCGCGGTCGCAGATGCAAGGACACCACCCCCAAAAATCCTGGTTCCGCTCTACCTGATCTTACCCCCCCGGGTTTGACCACGGCTCCGGGTGCAGGCCTCCAGGAATAATGGTCCGCCTGCTCCGGAAGATCTAGCAATTTTTCGCGGAAATCCCCTTAACAAATAATCTCAGGATTTATCTAAAAGATTAAAAAGGGCAGCACTAGTTGCAGGCCCTGGATTTGATTCCGAGCCTGGCTGCATGGGGGCAGGGGGATAACCACCTCGCCGCTTGAGTCTCCCGGGGTTGATAGGCAACCTTGGTCGGCTACTTGCTCCCGCAGTTGGAAAGGCAATAATCACTGACCCTGGGGGGACGGCGGTCTATCCGCTAAAGGAGAAATCATGGCTAGAATTGTTTGGGTGGTTGCCCTGTTGATTGCCCTGCTGGCCGTAGCAGGATGCGGGTTGCCATTAGGACAAGCTTTACAAGCTTTAGAATCCGGCGGCGGCTACGGCGGCGGTTATGGCGGCGGTTATGGCGGCGGCTACGGCGGATACGGTGGTTATGGTTACGCCGGCTCCCCCGGTGTGACCGTAGTTCAGCCCTATGTCAACGGACCGCCGGGGCAGCGCCCCTTCTATGGCGGATCCCAGGGATGGGGTAATAACGGCTCCATGGCCGGGCGGCGGTTCGGTGGCGGCCCCTGGTCCCAGACGGGTCCTAATGGTTACCGCTTCCAGCGCAATGGCATGGGTGGTGGTCCTGGAGGCCAGGGAAATTTCTCTAGTCAACGTTTTCAGCAGCGCCCCGGCGGCGGTCCCTGGTCCCAGGGGGGCCCCAATGCTTCCCGTTTCCAGCCCAATACCACGGGTGGTGCTCCCGGAGGCCCGGGAAATTTCTCTAGTCAACGTTTTCAGCAGCGGCCCGGCGGCGGTCCCGGATTCCAGGGGGGCGCCAATACTCCCAGCTCCCAGCCCAATACCACGGGTGCTGGTACTGGGGGCCAGGCAAATGTCTATAGTCAACGTTTTCAGCAGCAGCCCAGCGGCGGTCCCGGGGTCCAGGGGGGCGCCAATACTCCCCATATCCAGCCCAATACCACGGGTGCTGGTACTGGGGGCACGGCAATATTCAGCGGTTCCAATTCTCAGTCGAACTCGGGGCAGACGGGCACGACCCATTAACCCTGGATACCTCGACTGGCTGAGCCGCGACGGCTAATGCGGTATGGAGCGGGAGCGCCATGGGTGAATCGGCGCTCCCGCGTTTGCTTTCTCAGAGAGAAGGGCGCGGTGGGCCGCCCTCCTGCTTCCGGTAGACCTTATCCTCCCTGGCAATCTGGCTCGTCATCAGAGCCTCGTAAATGACACCAGGTCATTTAGTCTCATCCGTCCCCCTGCGTGAAGCGAAGGCCCTGGTTAGATGCTTCACTGCCCCGGCGGCCCAGAAGGGCCACCAGAGCCATACGCGCGGAAAAACTTATTTCTCCAAGATAATTCCTCCCCACTGGCATCCCCCGTTTTAGGCATTATCATTTAAACAACTGATCAGTTGCCCGCCTGGAGCAGGCCCCGGCCCGTTGCGGGCTTTGGGTATTTTACCCCCGGGGGCGCCGGAGGATGGCTCATGGGACGCAAAATTACTCTTTCCTGTATCTTGCTGATGAGCCTGAGCTTGCTGCTGATGGCCCGATCAGGGAGCGGGCAGGAGCAGGCGCCGGTCCATGCAACGCCCCTGGGCATTGCCCTGGATGAATATTCCTACCCCTATCCGGTGCAGTTCCTGACCCTCAATATCGACGGTCAGCAACTGCGGATGGCATACATGGACGCGGCCCCCAAGGGTTGGGACGGTAAGCGGGCCGCGGTCCTGCTGCATGGCAAGAACTTCTACGGCAGCTATTGGGAGAATACCATCAAGGCCTTGACGGCCGCCGGCTACCGGGTTATCGTCTCGCCCTGCTTCGGTGGGGGCGGACCCGGAGGCCCGCCCTATTCCAGGACCTATGCCTGGGGGCACACTGCCCCCTTATTTATTCCCGGTTTCCTGGCCTTCCTCCGCCAGCTTCCCCTTGGTCTTGGTGCCACACATGGGGCAGAGGATGTCGATCTCCTTTTCGTTGCCGATAAACCTTTCCCTAAGGTCCTCCGGTCCCAGGAAACTGACGTCGCCACAGGCGCAGGCGGGGCATTCGGCCCGCACCTTGTATCTCCGTTTGGACATATCTCCATCTCCCTTGGGTCTCTCAGGTTCGCCACCTGCCCCACCCGGGGGCTGACCCTTTTTTTTAGTAAAGCTAATCATTGCCAGGCAGGGTGGCAAGGAAATAGAAGCGGCCAACTTCCAGGGGAAGTGATGGGGTTTCCCGCCGAACCATGTTAGATTAATAACAATATACTGCAGAGTGCGTGGGGCAGTTTGAATAACCGTACGTGAGTAAGGTAAGGAACTACTATTGATGCAGGAATCTCTCTTGGGGCACTGATAGGAGCCTTGTTGGACGGCGATCCTGCCAGGGCGGTGGCGGTGGCGCCACCTTCTTCACCCGGCCGCCTCCTGCCGGCCCCACAAAAAACCGGGCCGTCTTCGTCCCGGTAAATTGAAGGTTGGGCCACTGCGCCTTAATCTGGTGGAGGCGGCGGGAGTCGAACCCGGTATATCGGCAATATTCCCAATGATATACCGCGACAAACAATAGTTGATTAATCGAGGTAAAAATATCGTGGTACAACGTTTACCCACGACCAAAGATACAATGTGTGCCATGTTGGATTAATCGAGGTAAATATGTCATGTCATTAATTTGTATTTGATTAGTTTTGTCAAAGATTTTGTGAATATAACCTGGGACAGGAGGTTCAAGAGATGCAGATAAAGATTTATCTTTCCGTAATGGCGGTAGTAGCTTCCATGTCGCTCATCTTGGCGAGTGGATGCGCCTCCTCCTCATCATCATCACCATCATCATCATCATCTTTGGGACAACCCCAGATGACAGACTATATGAGGAGCAAAGTGGGAACGCCGGATGAATTATCCCCGATTGCACCCGCCGAAGCCAGGAATGTGCGAAAAGTCGGCAATCAATGGATGTACGACCTGAATGGCCAGGTCTGGGTTTATAATGACGCCAGCGCTCGTTGGGAACCGCAACAGAAATGACAGTGGCTTGGAACCTCTTCTAATTGGCTTTCAATACAGAAAGCCCTTTACCATCATTCAGCCGGGTGAGGGTCCGGATTGTGGCCCGGGTCGAGCATCGTCTTGAGAATATCTAAGCATGGAATAACTTCGGAACCTTGATGATATTTCTCCAGGGCACATCCGCTTTGAAAAACAATCAGACCCAGAATCAGGAACCAGGGAATTTTATTAGTCATATTACTTCCAATATCAGGGGAGGTTCCCAGAGAGTCCTTTGATCCGGAGTAGGTCGATCCTTCGACAAGAATTTCTCCGGAAATTGAAAGTTTCCAGAGCGTTGATGTTGTCAGGCATGGATTGAGGTTAGATGAAAAGGAGAGGTTGTTCAAACGGATAAATTTCTGGTTTTGAGGGGCATGGATATTCAGAACATATCTGGAATTCTCGGGAGTTTGGTGATAAGGTTCGTTCATGGCAAGATATCCGCGGTTATTCCTTTCCTTTTCTTTGATGGCGCGAATCAGCTCGGATTCGCTAAGGGCCATAGGATTCGGTGAGGAGTGAGGTCCCCCCGCTACGCCGGCGCTTGCGGCCTAACGATTTCCCCCACCCTGGCCAAAACACCTTTTCTTGATCCTTAACTCTGACAAGAAAATTAAAATTAACCAGAAAAAATCTCTTGACCGATCCGGTTATGTAATTTATATTGCATATACGAATGAATGCCCAAGATTAAACAAGTTATGGATATCACAAGCATAACCCCTGTTGAAAGATAAGGGATTAATTTAGCAAAAGTCCTTCTTGGGGCAGAGATGAGCCATACCGCTAAAAGCCAAAAAATCGGCGCCGTGATGGTGGTGGGCGGTGGCATCGCCGGCATCCAGGCGTCTCTGGACCTGGCGGAAAGCGGGTTTTTTGTCCATCTGGTGGAGAAAAAATCGGCCATCGGCGGTGCCATGGCTCAATTGAACAAGACCTTCCCCACCAACGACTGCGCTATGTGCACCCTGGCCCCCAAACTGGTGGAGTGCGGCCGGCACCTTAACATCCAGATCCATACCCTCACCGAGGTGAAGAGCATCACCGGTGAGCCAGGGAACTTCACCGCCACTCTAGAAAAGCAGCCCCGCTACATCGACCCCGCCAAATGCACTGGCTGCTGGGAATGTGCCAAGGTCTGTCCAGTACCCATGCCGGACGAATTCAATCAGGGCCTGTCGCAGGGCAAGGCCGCCTATCGTCTCTACCCCCAGGCCATCCCGGGGGCATTTGCCATCAAGAAGCTGGACCGGGCCCCCTGCGTCCGGGCCTGCCCCGCCAATTTGAGCGCCCAGGGCTATGTGCAGTTGATCAAGGAGCACAAATTCCCGGAGGCCCTGGCCCTCATCATGGACCGGCTGCCGCTGCCCGGCACCATCGGCCGCATCTGTCCCCACCCCTGCGAAACTGACTGCCGCCGCCAGGAAGTGGATGAGCCCATCGCCATCTGCAACCTGAAGCGCTTCGTGGCCGACGCGGTGGATTGGGACGCCCTGCCGGTGCCCGAAGTTCCCCGCAGAAGCGAGAAGGTGGCCATCGTCGGCGCCGGTCCCTCCGGGCTGAGCTGCGCCTTCCACCTGGCCCTGAAGGGTATCCAGGCAGTGATCTTCGAGGCCGCGCCCGAGCCCGGCGGCTGGCTGCGCTACGGCATCCCGGAATACCGGCTGCCCCGGGAAGTGCTGCAAAGGGAAGTGAACTACCTCCAGCGCCTGGGCGTGCAGATCAACTGTAACGCCCCCATCGGCAAGGACCGGACCATCAACGACCTGCTGACCCGGGACGGCTTCAACGCCGTCTTCCTCGGGGTGGGCGCCCAGGATTCGGTGCGGATCCCGGTGCCGGGGCACGAGTCCCGGGGGGTCCTCTGGGGCGTCGAGTACCTCAAAGACTCGGCCATGGGCAAGAAGCAAAATCTGGCCGGGAAAAAGGTGCTGGTCATCGGGGGCGGCAACGTGGCCATGGACGTGGCCCGCACCGCAGTCCGGCAGCAGGGCAAAGTCACCCTTATCTGTCTGGAATCCCCGGAAGAGATGCCCGCCTCCCCCTGGGAAGTGGAAGAGGCCCGGGAGGAAGAGGTGGAGATCGTCAACCGCTGGGGCGTCAAGCAGATCCTGGAGAAGGGCGGCAAGGTCACCGGCATCCAATTGAAGGCGGTGGCCCGGGTCTTCGACGAGCAGGGCCGCTTCGCCCCCACCTATTTCGAAGATCAGACCAGGACTGCGGATGCCGACGTGGTCATCATGGCCATCGGCCAGAAGACCAACCTGCAGTTCCTCACCGAGGCCGACGGCATCCAGCTCACCCCCCGGGGCCTCATTCAGACGGACCCGGAGACCAAGGCCACTTCCCGGGAAGGCGTCTTTGCCGGCGGCGACGTGGAGACCGGCCCCTATATCGCCATCGCCGCGGTGGCCGCGGGCCGCGAGGCGGGCATCTCCATCGACCGCTACCTCCAGGGCCAGGATTTAAAAGCCGGCCGCCAGATGCCGCTCAAGCACCTGGCCAAGGAAGAAGGCCAGTGGTCCCCCGTCCGGGCCGACATCGAAAAGAAGCAGCGGGCCCTGATGCAGACCCTGCCGGTGGAGCAGTGGATCAAGGGCTTTAAGGAAATCAACCTGGGCTACCGCGAAGAAGAGGCGGTGGCCGAAGCGGCCCGCTGCCTCAACTGCGGGGGCTGCTGCGAATGCCTGGAGTGTGTCGCGGTTTGCCAGGCCAAGGCCATCGTCCATTCTCAGCGGCCGGAGACCACAGAGCTCCAGGTGGGGGCAATCATCCTGGCCCCGGGTTACCAATTATTTGACCCCCACCAGAAGGCGGAATATGGCTATGGCCGCTATCCCAATGTCATCACTTCTCTGGAATTTGAACGGATTCTGTCCCCCACCGGGCCAACCCAGGCCCATGTGAAGCGCCCCTCCGACGGGGCCGACCCCCGAAAGGTGGCCTGGATTCAATGTGTCGGCTCCCGGGACCCGGCCCACGGCCGGCACTACTGCTCGGCGGTGTGCTGCATGTACGCCACCAAGCAAGCCCTCATCGCCCGGGAGCACGATGCCGCCATTGAACCCACCATCTTCTTCATCGACCTGCGGACCCACGGCAAGGGCTTCGAGCGCTATTACCAGCAGGCGAAAGAGCAGTATGGGGTGCGCTACATTCGCTCCATGATTTCCCGGCTGGCCCAGGATCCCCAGACCCACGACCTGGAACTCACTTATGTGGATGAGAGCGGCCAGCTCCAAACGGAGGTATTCAACCTGGTGGTCCTGTCCACCGGCCTGGAAATGGGTCCGGAAACCGTGGCCTTGGCCCAGGAATTGGGGGTGGACCTGTCTGCCAGCAACTTTGTGCACACCAGTTGCTTTACGCCGGTGGCCACCTCTCAGCCCGGCATTTATGCCTGCGGCGCCTTCACCGGCCCCAAAGACATTCCTGACTCGCTGATGGAGGGCAGCGCCGCGGCCGTTTCGGCAGGCCGGGACCTGGCACCGGCGCGGGGCAGTCTGGTCAAGATCAAGGAGTTTCCTCCAGAGATAAACGTGGCCGGGGAGCCGCCCCGGGTCGGGGTGTTCATCTGCCATTGCGGGCTCAACATCGCCGGCGTAGCTGACATCCCCTCCCTGGTGGAATCGGCCCGCAACTTGCCCGACGTGGCCTATGTGCAGGCCAATCTCTTCTGCTGCTCCCAGGACGCCCAGAACCAGATGGAGGAAATGATCAAGGAGCACCAGCTTAACCGGATGGTGGTGGCGGCCTGCAGCCCCACCACCCACGCCCCCATCTTTCAGAATGTGCTCCGGGAAGGGCGCCTCAACAAATATCTCTTCGAGATGACCAACATTCGCAATCAGTGCACCTGGGTCCACCAATCGGAGCCTGAGCGGGCCACGGAAAAATGCCAGGATCTGATCAGGATGGCAGTGGCCAAGGCCCGGCTGCTGAAACCCCTGGACTATCTCTCTATAGGCGTCAATCACGTGGCCCTGGTGATTGGCGGGGGTATGGCCGGCATGACCGCGTCCCTGGCCCTGGCGGACCAGGGCTACCAGGTGCACCTGGTGGAGCGGCTGGATCACTTGGGAGGCAACGCCAGACGCCTCCACACCACCTGGAGGAAGGAGCCGGTCCAAACTTACGTTGAGGCCCAGGTGCAGGCGGTGGTAAAACATCCCAAGATCACGGTGCACTATGGCTCCATCCTCACCGAGGTCTCGGGCGCGGTGGGAAATTATAAGTCAAAACTGTCCACCGGCCGGGAGATTGACCACGGAATGGTGATTATCGCCATTGGCGCCGAGCCTTACCGGCCCGAGGGACTTTATCTCTACAAAAAGCACCCCAATGTTTTACTCTCTTTAGACCTGGACCAGGAACTGGCCCAGCAATCCCTGCGAGTCAAGGAGGCCAGGTCAGTAGCTTTTATCCAGTGTGTCGGCTCCCGGATACCAGAGCGCCCTTATTGCAACCGGCTATGCTGCAGTCACTCGGTGGAAAACGCCCTGCGTCTGAAAGAACTGAACCCCGAGACGCAGGTGTACATCATTTACCGGGACCTCCGCACCTATGGGGAGCGGGAAGCCCTGTACTTCGAGGCCCGGCAAAAAGGGGTGGTTTTCCTCCGCTATTCCCTGGAGGAGCCGCCTCAGGTGGATGGTGAGGGGGATCGCATCCGTATTCTGGTGAAAGACCAGAATCTGAAGGCGCCGGTTGAGGTTACGGTGGACCTGCTGACCCTGGCCACCGCCATCATACCCCATCAGAATCTGCCTCTGGCAGAACTTTATAAGGTTTCCCTCACGGCCGATGGGTTCTTTATGGAGGCCCACGCCAAAATCAAACCGGTGGAATCCAGCACCGCGGGCATCTTCTTTGCTGGGTTGTGCCATTACCCCAAGCCGATCCAGGAGTCCCTCGCCGAAGCCCTGGCCTGCGCCTCCCGGGCGGCCACCATTCTTTCCCGGGACTTCCTGGAACTGGAATCCACCATCTCACACGTCATCGACGAGAACTGCGACGGCTGCGCCTTCTGTGTGGACGCCTGCCCCTTCAAGGCCCTGACCCTCTTTGAGTACATGAAGGAAGGCAACGTCAAGAAGACGGTGGAGGTAAACGCCACCCAGTGCAAAGGCTGCGGCTCCTGCATGGCCACCTGCCCCAAACAGGGCATCTGCGTGGACGGCTTTACCATGGAGCAGTTGGAGGCCCAGGTTGACGCGGCCTTGAGATTGATTTGACTTGCTTCTAGTGCTTCGCAGCCTTTTAGGCACAAACATGAGAAAGTCCTGATCACTGCTATTGATACGCCATATAAAACAATCCAAAATATATTCCGCTAGCCGGATCATATATTTCATTTATTAAATCCTAAGATCTCCTTCCGCCTCTCTCTTCTTTCCCAACAAATCATATTTTACTAAAAATAAATCCTGCTTCATAAGCTCTTTGGTTTACAAAACCTATGGTCGTTGCATCCCTAATCTGACGAGACAAGATGGATCGGCCCTGGAAGGTTTATTGGCCGGGGCTGGCAATAAAAAACAACCTAATAGGCGTTCGTGGTCAGAACGGCCAAATACCAGGTTGCTTAAATAGGTTAACTTATTGATATGCTTAATTAATAAATTGGTGGAGGCGGCGGGAGTCGAACCCGCGCAACTGTACCTAAACATCTTAATATTAAAGGCTATTCTCCACGAGAAACCCAGGGGGGCGCCTTTATCTTTTTTCGGGATTTGTGCTATCATGCCGTCCACGAGAGAATCCAGATTCAAGAACAGAAACTTTGGAGGCGCTTCGGGGAAGACGCGCTTCGGGGCGCCGGGCTGCTGAAGCGATCACAAACGAAGACCGACGCCTTTCGCTGCGGCTTATTGGCCGTTTCGTCGTCAGTCGTCCTGACGGAAAGGTTATAGCCATTGACTTTATTTACACGAATATGCGCGGTTGTCCGGCCGGAACGGGTCTTCACCGTCCTTGCCCTTACGGCCGGTCTGTACATGGTCTTCGTGACTGGCCCCTTTCAGGCACCCGACGAGGGTAATCATTTTTTCCGCGCCTATCAGATAGCGGAGGGGCGGCTGTTGGCAGTCCGCATGGGGCAAAAGGTGGGCGGGTGGCTGCCTACGGAGGTGGTAGACGTAGTTGCCCCATTCTCTTATGTGCCTTTTCATCCCGACCAAAAGATAGACACTGCCCTGCTGTCAACGCTTGTCCGGAAGCCCGTAGGTGGGGAGAGGACCTTCGTCGATTACCCGAATACGGCCCTGAACGCTCCGATTATTTACCTGCCGCAAGCAGCGTGAATAGCAATTGGAAGGGTTTTTGGGCTTTCTGCCCTTACCATGACCTACGTCGGAAGGCTGCTTTGTCTTTTTTGCTTCATATGCCTGCTTTGGCTCGCAATAAGGACGACACCCGTATTCAAGTGGGTGATGGTTCTTATAGGGCTTATGCCAATGCCGCTTTTCCTCGCTGCTTCGCTTTCCTCGGATACGCTCATCAATGGGGCTTCCATACTGCTCACGGCATTGGTACTGCATGCCTCCATCGGTGATACGGAGGAGTGTTTGGACCCAGGCAGCGCAGGAGCGATTGCGGGCCTTTGCATCATCCTCTCAATGTCGAAACTTGTCTACGCGCCGCTATCGGGGCTGGTGATGATAATCCCGTCGCTGAGATTTGGCGGCCGCATGCATAAAGCGGCATACTGCGGGGGCGTTATGGCGGCTGGACTTGCGGCGGCCGTGCTCTGGGGGCTTGAGGCGAGAAGCATATATGTGCACCTACACGGCTCCGATGCCGGCAAGCAACTCATGCTCATCCTGACCGCTCCGGGCATGTTCGTCAACGCCCTTTTGAATACGTTCAGCCTTCAATGGGTTGCCATAATAGAAACGTTTGTCGGGCTGTTGGGCTGGCTCGACACGAGCCTTCCCACATGGATTTGGAAAACCTACCCCTGGGCACTGTTCATGACGGCGTTTTTGGACTCTGGGAAGGGACATCCTCTAAGAGCCTGGCAGAAGGCATGGTTGGGGATAATCTGCTCACTCGGCCTTCTCTTGATCGCGACGGCAATGTACCTGTCGTGGACGAAGCCGGGCGCCCCGGTCGTGGAGGGCATTCTGGGACGATACCTCATCCCCTTAGCCCTGCCGGCCCTTTTGCTTTTCCAAAATCGCATGTTTCCGCTCAGAAGCAGGCTGCCTCTCGGCGCGGTGCTCACCGTTTATTCGATGGCGGTTCTTGGTACCACCTGTTTTAAGCTCTACATGCGATATTACGGATAAGGAGTAATCAAATGCGTGAAGCCCTTTTCCGGCTCCTCGGCACGGCACGTACAACACTATTATCCAGTTCGTCCGGTACACGATTGTCGGCGGGTGTGCCTTCGTCCTCGACTTTTCCTGTCTCTTCTTTCTCACGAGCTATTGTCACGTCCACTATCTGGTCTCGGCTGCAATTGCCTTTATCGTCGGCATGGCAGTCAATTATATCTTGAGCGTCTTATGATCTTGCCTAGCCCCTGTCCGCAGGGGCTTTTTTAGTGCAATCGATTGCAAAAATCGCCTGGTGTTTTTCACCGATTTCCGTCCACCTTTCAACCTCGAAAAAAATGCCCCCCGATTATCCTGGGGACAGTCCGGGGACACAAAAATAGGGGCCATTTGAGGCCCCTATCTTATTGAAATCATTTAATCAAAATTGGTGGAGGCGGCGGGAGTCGAACCCGCGTCCGCCAATAGTCCCTGCAAGCGTCTACATGCTTAGCCGATGTTCTATTTTCGCCCCGAAAGACTTCCAGCGGCAGAATTCTTTTGGGCTAGCCTGCTAAGTTTTCGTCCACCGACCCGCCGGCCTGATCGGCAGCTTTGCCAAGAAACCGTCACCCCGGGTCCCTTCCTGGCGCAAAACCCGGGGCGCTAGCCTTAAGCGGCTAGAGCGTAGCCGTAGTTGTCGGCATTTATGTGTTTCCTACCCGTTTTACGAGCGGACAGGACCTCGGCATGCAACTAACAGTTCCCTATTTACGTCGAAGCCGTTACGCCCCCCCTTGATTTAATTATAAGTATTTTTCGGATTTTTGCAAGGAGAAAGGGGGGCGAGTCCGCGGGCCGTCCCCGCCGATGGTCCCATAAGGGCGAGGGGGCGGGTTAATACCAAGTTGCAGTCGATTAACTAGAGATATCCTCTATAGCGGCGCACAGTGGCACAGGCTTTCAGCCTGTGATTGGGTCCGCCCCTACAAAAATGTCCTTTTGACGGTAACCTGGTATCAAAACTCGAAACTCGAAACTGGGCGACCCAGCGGGGCGCCACTACAACTCGAAACTCAAAACTCCTCATCCCTGGCGCAGTTGCCGGGCCGCGGCCATCAACCGATAGACCGAGGCCCCGGCCAGGGCGGCGATGTCCTCAGTGGGCAGGTGGCGGGAGATAGTCTCGTCAAAGAGGATGCTGGCCTCCGGGGGAAACTCCTCATCTCCCCGCCACAGGACGTGGGTCACGGGCGCCAGGGGAAAGGCCAGGAAGCGGGCGGCGGCGTCCCCCAGACCCTGGGGCTCGCCCCCGGCCATGACCGCCACCTGCAAGTAAAACTCCAGGTCCTGCCCGAAGGTTGCCAACAGCGGCTTCTGGGCCCGGGAGACGAAGGCGGACCAGTAAAATCCGCCTTGCGGCACCTGGCGGAAATCGATGTTGCGGCCGCTCAAGGCCTCGCCACGGGCCCGGATCAGGTAGTGGAGGATAAGGATCTGCTCGGTCAGGGGGATCTGGCCGGCGCCGTCCGCCGGAGTCACTGCGATCTCCGGCCAACTCACCCGGCGGTCCTGGCCGAAATAGGGCACCAGCAACCCTTCCCGGCCCCCTTCGCCCCCTTCGCCCCCTTCCAAAAAATATTGGGCGCGGCTCGAGTTTGCCAGCCGCTTGGGGTTAATCTTTTGCAACTCGCCCGCCGCCAGGGCGATGGCCATCTTATAGTCATCGATGCGAGCCATGAGGTCTCCGGAGCTTCGAGTTTCGAATTTAGGCGGGACGCCCAGGCTAGCTGGACTTGGTAGCCTGGGCCTCTGGCCTGTGTGAACTAAACTTACAATTTAACCTGCACAGGCGGGACGCCTGGGCTACCGGCCCGCAGGTTCAACCAGGGCTGGCTTATGGCAAAAATTATATCGGAAAAGATTTTTTATTGACATAGAGATTGGAATGTTTTAGGATGTTTTGGTCGAGGAAATGAAGAAGATGCAATGCTGGCGGCTCTGGAACTATTATTTTAGCTTTTATTTTTATTTTCCGGGCCGGGAGTGCGCCTCGACTTTTAAAAGTAAGTAGGCCTTAACCAAAAAAACTTTTAGAAGCCGTGGCGCCCAGGCGACCACGGCTTTTTTGTTGCAGCGGGTCGCGCCGGATGAGAGGCCGCCATGGAAGGAGGCAGGAAATGATCGGCAAGCAGATTCGCATGGAACGCATTATGAACCGGGATACCGGGCGCAGCGTCATCGTCCCCATGGACCATGGGGTGACGGTGGGTCCCATCGACGGCCTTATCGATATGAAGACCACCGTCAACGCGGTGGCCGCCGGTGGGGCCAACGCCATCTTGATGCACAAGGGCCTGGTGACCAGCGGCCATCGCCGCCGGGGCCGGGACGTGGGGCTCATCATTCACCTGTCCGCCTCCAGCAGCCTCTCGCCCCATCCCAACGCCAAGATCCTGGTATGCAGCGTGGAAGAGGCCCTGGTCCTGGGAGCGGACGCCGTCTCCATCCACGTCAACATCGGCAACAGCGGCGAACGGGAAATGCTGGCGGACATGGGGGCCGTAGCCCGCGCCGCCCGGGAATGGGGCATGCCCCTGTTGGCCATGATGTACCCCCGGGGCGAAAAGATCAAAGACGAGTACGACCCCCAGATGATCATGCACGTGGCCCGGCTGGGCGCCGAGTTGGGCGCCGACCTGGTCAAGGTTTCCTACACCGGATCGCTGGAGTCCTTCCGTAAGGTGGTGACCGGCTGTCCGGTGCCGGTGCTCATCGCCGGCGGCCCCAAGATGGGCTCGGACCGGGATATCCTGGAGATGGTGAAAGGCGCGGTGGACGCCGGGGGCGCCGGGGTCTCCATCGGGCGCAACGTCTTCCAGCACCGGGACCCTAGCCGCATGGTGGGGGCCATCAGCCTCCTGGTGCACGAAAACGCCAGCGTCGAAGAGGCCTTGTCATTCCTCCAGACCTAGTGGGTTTTGATTTTCGAGTAGGGGCGACAGTGGCACAGGCTTCCAGCCTGTGATCGGGTCGCCTAATTTCGAGTTCCGAGTAAAACCCGGGCGACCCAGCGGGTCGCCCCTACGGGAAGATAAGATGAAGCAACTCTGGGTGAAAGTGGATCCCTGGGATAAGAAGCTGGTCACCGCCGCACTGGAGTCGGGGGCCGACGCCATCTGGGTTCCCCCGGGCCGGGGCCCGGAGGTCAAGGCCCTGGGGCTGGTCCAGGTCATCGCCCCGGACGGCGACCTGGCGCCGGGGGAAGACCTCCATGAAGTCACCATCCTGGGTGTCGGCGACGAAGCCGAAGTCATCCGCCTGGCCCGCCAGGGTCCGGTGGTGGTTAGGACCCCGGACTGGACCGTCATCCCCCTGGAAAATTTGGTGGCCCAAAGCGGCAACATCTTCGTGGAGGTGAGTGATCCGGAGTCGGCCAGCACCGCCCTCGGGGTCCTGGAGAAGGGAGTGGACGGCCTGGTGGTGGCCACCGCTGACGCCGGGGTGATCAAGCGCATAGCCCGCCTGGTGAAGGAGGCCTCGCCGCCGGTGCCGCTCTCTACGGCCCGCATCAGCCGCCTCCGGTCCCTGGGCCTGGGGGACCGGGTCTGCGTCGACACCTGCGCCAACCTGGGCCTGGGAGAAGGCATGCTGGTGGGAAACTCCTCCGCCGGCCTCTTTCTGGTGCACGCCGAGTCCCTGGAGAACCCCTACGTGGCCCCCCGCCCCTTCCGGGTCAACGCCGGGCCGGTGCACGCCTATATCCGGGTTACCGGAGACAAGACCAGATACCTGGGGGAACTGGCCGCGGGGGATGAAGTGCTGGTGGTGGATTATCAAGGCCGCAGCCGGCCGGCGGTGGTGGGCCGGGTCAAGGTGGAGAGCCGTCCCCTGATAATGGTGGCCGCAGAGGCCGGTGGCCAGGAGATCACCACCATCCTGCAAAACGCTGAAACCATCCGCCTCACCCGGCCAGGCGGCGAGGCAGTCTCCATCGTCACCCTGCAACCCGGAGACGAGGTCCTGGTGGCCCTGGAAGAGACCGGACGCCACTTCGGCCATAAGATCCAGGAAACCATCGTTGAGAAGTGAGCCATGACCGACAAAGAAGCCATCCGCCAAGAGATCGACGCCCTGGACCATGAATTACTCACCCTCCTGAACCGGCGCCAGGCCCTGGCCCAAACCATCGGCCGCATCAAAAACCAGGAGGGCCGGGGGACCCTGGACTTCCAACGGGAAGAGGAGGTGCTGGCGCACCTCATGCACCTCAACCCCGGGCCTCTGAGCCAGGCCGCCTTGCGTAACATCTTCCGGGAGATCATCTCCGCCGCCCGGGAGGTCCAGATCCCCTTTGGGGTGGCCTTCCTGGGGCCGGAAGCCACCTTCTCCCACCTGGCGGCCCTGAAAAAGTTCGGCCGGGCCACCCGCTACGGCCCCCTGGCCACCATCCAGGAGGTCTTCCAGGAGGTGGAAAAGGGCAAGTACCAGTACGGGGTGGTGCCCATCGAAAATTCCACCGAAGGCATCATCAACGTCTCCCTGGACCTGTTTGCCGACAGCGCCGCCAAGATTTGCGGCGAAATCTACCTGGAAGTCTCCCACGACCTGGTGAACAAATCCGGCCAGCGCCAGGACATCGAGGTGATCTACACCCATCCGCAGGCTTATGCCCAGTGCCGCGGCTGGCTCAGCACCCATCTGCCCAACCTCCCCATCCTGGAGGTGGCCTCCACCGGGGTGGCGGCCCAGAAGGCGGCCAGGAACCCCAACGCCGCGGCCATCGCCAGTTCCTTCGCGGCGCCCCTCTACGACCTGAGGGTGGTGGAGAGCCGCATCGAAGACCAGCCGGGCAACGTCACCCACTTTTTCGTCATCGGCCCCGATACCCCCGGCCCCACCGGCTGCGACAAGACCTCCATCCTCTTCGCGGTGGACAATATCCCCGGGGCGTTGTACAAGACCCTGAGACCCATGGCGGAACGCTCGCTCAACATGACCCGTATCGTCTCCCGCCCGGTGAAAAACGAGGCCTGGCGCTACCTGTTCTTTGTGGATCTGGACGGCCACCAGACTGACCCCGCGGTGGCCGCAGCCTTGGAGGAAACCAGGGCCCTGAGCGCCCATTTCAAGCTGCTGGGCTCCTTCCCCCAAGCCGCGGGGGTGGAGAACCTCAGTTGAGAGAAGACTGTTTCCCGTTTTCCGTTTCCCGCATGACCTAGCGGAGAGCTATCGATGGTATACTAGAAGCTATTGCAAAACCCCGTTTTGCGCAAAAATGTCATTCTGAGCGAAGCGAAGAATCTCGTATTTTTATGGACTTGAGATCCTTCACTTCGTTCAGGATGACAAAGAAATCAGGTTTCGCAATAGCCGCTAGTGTTGTCCTTCGTAAATAGTATGGCATTAAATCAAGTGAAAATCTAAGTTCCAAGGGTATTAAAGTCCCCCTTTGGAAAAGGGGGATTTAGGGGGATTTCAGGAGGTTATTTTAAATCCCCCCTGCCCTCCTTTTGCAAAGGGGGGTTAAAAAACCCTAGTTTGAAATGTCATAACAATTATGAAGCATCACACCAGGTCGGGGTTGCGAGCCCCCGTGCCGCAATACCTAAAATTTTCGGCCCGCAGCGTGCGCCCCTGTGAGCCTGAGCGACCATGACTCGGAGACCAAAACCGAAAACCGCAGGCCGAAAACCGTCTTTACGCATCTGCGTTCCGGTGGTGGAGGCCACGGTGAACCGGGCCCGCTCCAGGTATCTGCGGGCCGCCCGCAAGGGCCTCTGGGCCGAGATCAGGCTGGATTATCTGGAGCAGGTCGATCTACCGCGGCTGTTCCGGAGCCATCCGGGACCGGTCATCGCCACCAACCGGCTGGCGGCCGAGGGCGGCAAATGGGCCGGCAGCGAGGCGGGCCGCCGCCTGCTCCTGGAAGAGGCCATGGCCTTGGGAGCAGACTTCCTGGACGTGGAACTGGCCGCCGATCCCACCTGGCGCCGGGAGCTATGGGCGCGCCGGGGCCGGACCGAAATCATCCTCTCCTGGCACGATTTTTCGGGGACCCCGCAGACGGCCCGTCTGGAAGCCGTCTTGCAAGAGATGCTGGCCCAGGAGGCCGGGATCATCAAGCTGGTGACCATGGCATTGGTGCCGGAGGATAGCCTGCGCCTCCTCTCCCTGATCCCCAAGGCCCGGGCCGCGGGCCGGGAGATCATCGCCTTCGCCATGGGCCCGGCGGGCGAATGGTCCCGGGTGGTGGCGCCGCTCTTGGGGAGCTTCCTCACTTTCGCCCCGTTTACCAAGAACCGGGCCTCCGCCCCCGGGCAGCTCACGGTGAACGAAGTGAAGCGCTTCTGGAAGTTGTTGCAACAATGAAGTAGGGGCGACCCAGCGGGTCGCCCAGAAGACCGAAAACACGGCCAATGCAGAATTTCCAAAGATAAAAAGTTATCGGGCGGCTTGTAGCCGCCTTGATCCGAAAGGAAAAACGTTCCGGAAATTTTGCCATCCGGGGATTTGAAGATTAGCACCTTAAAAGCTGTGGTTCCTGAGGCTATCTTATATATGGGAATTATATATTTGACTCCCTATTCCGTCTCTGCCGTAGGGGCGGCGTCTCGCCGCCCTGGGCGGGGAAACCCCGCCCCTACAACAGATAATTCGCAGAGGGGTTAACTATATAATTCCCTTATATATTCATGGGAGCATTAAGGGGTCCCTTATTTATCCCCTCTCCCCTGATGGGGGAGAGGGTTAGGGCGAGGGGGGAATTTAATCTCTTATCCGCTCCCATCAATAATATAATCATGGTCGCGTTGTTGTTAACAGCTGAAAGCTGACCGCTGAAAGCCGAGAGCAATCGGGCGACCCAGCGGGTCGCCCCTACCCCCGAAAGCTGATAGCTGATAGCTAACATGATCAATGGCCTCACCAAAATCTACGGTATCTTAGGGCGGCCGGTGGCTCACACCCTGAGCCCGCAGATGCACAACGCCGCCTTCCGGGAACTGGAGCTCAACGCGGTCTACGTGGCCTCCCGGTGACCGACCTGGCCCGGGCGGTGGCTGGGCTCCGGGGCCTGGCCATCCAGGGGGTGAGCGTCACCATTCCCTTCAAAGAAGAGATCATCACTTTAATCGATGAGCTGGACCCCCAGGCCGCCCGCATCGGCGCGGTGAACACCGTAGTCAACCGGGACGGGCGCCTTATCGGTTACAACACCGACTGGCTGGGGGCCTTGCGAGCCTTACAGGTCCGCACTAAACTCACCGGGGAGCACGTCCTCATCCTGGGGGCCGGCGGCGCCGCCCGGGCCATCGCCTTTGGAGTCCTTAAAGAGGGTGGCCGGGTCAGCCTCACCGACCTGGACGCGCCCAGGGCCGCGGCCCTGGCCCGGGACCTGAAGGCGGAAGCCATCCCTCTCTCGCGGCTTAACCAATGCCCCGCCGCCATCCTGGTGAACGCCACTCCGGTCGGTATGGAGCCGCAGGTGGAGGAGATTCCCATCTCCCCGGAATTTCTGGGCCGCTTCCACCTGGTGATGGACGTCGTTTACCGGCCTTTGGAAACCAGACTGCTGCGTGAGGCCAAGGCCCGGGGGGCGGCCACCATCGACGGCCTGCAAATGCTCATCCACCAGGCCACCGCCCAGTTCGAGTTGTGGACCGGGATGACTGCGCCCCTGGAGACCATGGTCCGGGCGGCCTACCAGGCGTTGTGGGAGGGATATGAAGGTAATGTCCCGGGCGGCTTATTATGGGACCCGGGAGATTAACCGCATTAGAAACTGTTTTCTGTTTTCTGCTTTCTGTCTCTGCTAAAGGGACTTTGACTTTGATTTTGCCTTTGACTTTTACAGAAAACAGAAAACCGTAAACAGAAAACTGCCTTAAAAGAAATGGTTAAAGAAATCAAACCCTGTGACCCGGTCCAGGCCACCCTCACCCTGCCCGGCTCCAAGAGCTACACCCATCGGGCCCTGGTGGCCGCCAGCCTGGCCGTAGGGGACAGCCTCCTCCGCAACCCCCTCAGGGCCGAAGACACGGAGCTCACCGCCCAGGCCCTGGCGAAGCTGGGGGCCGGCATTGACTGGGAGGGCGCCGCCGTCCGGGTCCGGGGCGCCGGCGGCCGCTGGCTGCCGCTCGCCGAGCCTATTTATCTGGGGAACTCGGGGACCTCCATGCGCTTTCTCACGGCGCTAACGGCCCTGGGGCAGGGGAGCTACCGCCTCACCGGTACGGAACGCCTGTGCCAGCGCCCCATGGACGAGCTCCTGCAAGCCCTGGGGCAACTGGGGGTCCGGGCCGCCTCGGAGGGGGGCGCAGGCCGCCCGCCGGTGGTGGTCCAGGGCGGCCTCCAGGGCGGCCGGGCCGTGCTTTCCGGAGCGGTCAGCAGCCAATACCTCTCGGCCCTGCTCTTCATCAGTCCCCTGGCCCCGGCGGGGGTGGAAATCGAGATTACCGCGGAGCTGGTCTCCCGCCCTTATGTGGATCTGACCCTGGAGGTCATGGGGGCCTTCGGCGTCTCTTATTATCGCCAGGGCTACTCCTATTTCAGGGTGCCGGGGGGGCAGACCTACCAGCCCCGGGATTATGCCATCGAGGCCGACGCCTCCAGCGCCTCGTACTTCTGGGCCGCGGCCGCGGTCACCGGCGGCCGGGTGACCATCGCCAACCTGGGTCCGGAGTCCTGCCAGGGCGACGCCTCCTTCCCGAAAGTCCTGGCACGGATGGGCTGCGTCGTGGCAGACACTGAAGCCGGCCTGATGGTGCGGGGCCTACCGCTCAGGGGCATCAATGTGAACCTGGCCGCCATGCCGGACCTGGTGCCCACCCTGGCGGTGGTGGCCGCCTTCGCCCGGGGGGAGACGGTCATCACCGGGGTGCCCCACCTGCGCCACAAGGAATCGGATCGCCTGGCCACCGTGGCCGCGGAGCTCAACAAAATGGGGATCGCGGCCCGGGAAACCGCCGACGGCCTGATTATCCCGGGGGGCAGGCCCCACGGCGCCGCCATCGACCCGCATCAGGACCACCGCCTGGCCATGAGCTTTGCAGTGGCCGGCTTGAAGATCCCGGGGGTGGTCATCTACGACCCCGGCTGCGTGGCCAAGTCCTTTCCGGACTTCTGGGGGTATTTCGATAATTTGTGCCAGGGCGGTGGGTAGCCCCAGGCCTTACCATGAAAATCCCCACACAAGTATAGTTTTCAGAATAGCTGGACTTAATCTCAGGTCTGGGACGCTGGGCTTGGCATGGTTAAGTCCCCCTTTGCAAAAGGGGGATTTAGGGGTAATGTTGTTTACTTAAGCGCCAAGATGATACGAGGTCATTTCTTGTCATTCTGAGGGAGCCGGAGGCGACCGAAGAATCTCTAAATACGAGATGCTTCGCTTGGCTCAGCATGACAAGAAGACGAGAAAGTGTAGGGTGGGCACTGCCCACCGATTCCTTAGAATCTCTTTAAATGAACCGTATTGGATTTAGGGGGATTTCAAGAAGTTATATTAAATCCCCCCTACCAAAGTAGTGTCCGGCAGGGATTTTGCACTCTGCAAGAAACCGCGGCGATAACAAATGTAGCCGTAGGCTTTTATATGAAAAAATCGTTACTCTGCATCGAGGGGAATAGATGGTCGTCCGCTAGATAAAGCTTGCATCATGGCGTAACCAGGTTCCCTAAAACTCCCTCTCCCCTGAGAGGGGAGAGGGCTGGGGTGAGGGGTGGCAATGACCAGGCAGAGCGCCAGGGCCTTGGGGTTAAACATCCGTCATTTTCAATGGATAATCAATTGCGAAACATACCACTACTGAGGCACGGGCGAGACGCGGGTGCCACTGGTTTAATTAGCTGAGGAATTTCCCCTTGTCCTTCACCACCCGGGTCCTCATTATCCTTACCAGTCTCAACCTTCTGCAATATATGGACCGCTATCTCATCGCCTCCCTGGGCACGTTGGTGAAAGGGGAAATGGGTCTGAGCGACCGGGCCTTCGGGTTGCTGGGCACCGCCTTTTTCCTGGTCTATCTCTGCACATCCCCCATCTTCGGCTACCTGGGGGACCGCTGGGGCCACGTCCGCCTCATGGCCTGGGGCGCGGTATTGTGGAGCCTGGCCACCAGCCTGACCTTCTGGGTCGGCTCTTACCTCACCCTGCTGCTGGCCCGGGGCGCGGTGGGGTTGGGCGAGGCCTCCTTCGGCACCCTATCGCCGGCCTACATCGCCGATATCCTGCCGCTCCCACGCCGGGCCCGGGCCATGGGCTGGTTCTATGTGGCCCTGCCGGTGGGCTCGGCCCTGGCCTATCTGGTGGGGGGCCTGACCGGCAGCCATTGGGGCTGGCGTCCGGCCTTTCTGCTGGCGGGCCTGCCGGGCCTGGCGATGGCGGCTCTCATCTGGCCTCTCCCGGAGGTTCAAACCCGGACGGTTATTCAACCCACCCCGCCGACCGGCGCCAACCTGTGGTCGGGGGCCTTGAGCCTGCTGAAAATACCCACCATGCGCTGGGTCAGCCTGGGCTTCGGCATGAGCACCTTCACCATGGGCGGCCTGGCCTTCTGGATGCCCCGCTACCTGGAGATCTCCAAGGGTCTGAGCCTGGCCCAGGCCAATCTCCTGATGTTCGGGGCGGTGGCGGTGGCCGGCGGCCTGGGGACCCTGGCCGGGGGCTATCTGGGAGACCGCCTCCTGGTCCGGACCCTCAATGCCCCCCTCTGGGTCAGCGGTTTGGGAATCGCCCTGGCGCTGCCCCTGGCCGCCCTGGCGATATTTGCGCCGGGCCCCGCCATTTATCTCCCGGCCTTTTCCCTGGCGATTTTCCTCCTCTTTCTCAACCCCGGATTACTCACCGCGGTGGTGGTGAGCGTCGCCGGGGCCCGGCGGCGGGCCCAGGCGGTGGCCCTGAATATCGTGATTATCCACCTGATCGGTGATGTGCCTTCGCCTTACCTCATCGGCTGGCTCTCGGATGCCACCAGCCTCAAATGGGGGGTCTGCCTCACCCTGGTGGCCCTGGCCGGGGGCGCCGCCGCGATCTTCTCGGCCTTGCCCCATTTCCCCAAGGATCTGGCCGACGCCGGCGAAGTTTAGTCTGGAAGTTCGTCGGGCTCATAACCCGAAGGTCCTATTTCGCTCAAGATGGACAAGCTGGCATTAGAGGGCAGGAGCTGGCGACCTGATACTAAGTCGCCGTCAAAAGGACGTTTTTGTAGGGGCGGACCCATGTGTCCGCCCCCGGAGGGCGCACACGTGGGTGCGCCCCTACGGAGGATATTTCTGGTTCTTTGATTGCAACTTGGTGTGAAATGGCCCGCGGTTAATCATTTTTAAAAAAACTCCAATCCCAGGATGGGTGAGGGTGGGAAATTTTGCCATTGACGCCCCTGGATGGATTGGTTATAAATCAAGATACAGATAATCGTCCACGACGCGGGGTGGAGCAGCCTGGAAGCTCGTCGGGCTCATAACCCGAAGGTCGCAGGTTCAAATCCTGCCCCCGCTACCAAATAAAAGCAGGGGGTTAGCTCAAAAAGCTAACCCCCTTCTCTTCAGGAGATTTGGAGCAGCCTGACCACCACATAATTTCAGGTAAATAAAGGCGCGGTTTGGACGCGTATCCCGAGTTCAGTATCTCACCATCCCCGGTAAGGTTGTCATTCCATAATGCCCTTCGCAAAACTTGAAGATTTTCTAGCCCCCTCGCCGTTACCGGCCCTGATAGCAGTTTTCATGACCCTGGGCCTTAAGTACTTGGGGGACCGCCTCGTTGGCCGCCTTCGAGCTGACCTTCCCCATTCCCTCATCACCGCCGCGGGATTCATCCTGGTGACGGCTATGGTGGCTGCCGTTGTGCACCTGCTGGCCCTGGCGGGCAGGGCCAATCTCTGGTTGCTCCGGGTCCTGGCTTGGTCGCTACTATCCCTGGGGATCCTGGAACTTTACTCGTTCAGGCAGGATTGCTTGCAGCGTCATTGGCGTCGCTTGGTGGCGCTCTGGCAGGAGCAATCCATGTGGAGCCAAGCCACGGTCATACTGATGGGGCTGACAGCGCTGGGGTTCTGGCTTTCATCCCTGGGGCCACCCACCGATGCTGACTCTTTGGATTACCATCTGGGCGTACCCTTGGAAATCTTGCGTTGGGGCGGAGCCTTGCCACGGCCGGACTGGCTCCACGCCCAGCTAGTGGGACTGGGTGAATCTTTGAATATGCTGGGGCTCGCGGGTGGCACAGATATCTGGGGAGCTTCCCTGCAATTTGCCGGTCTGGTGGTCGCAGTGGTCGCCATCAGTTCTTTGGGAACCACCACGGACGACAAGATGCTGGCGAGCATAGGGGTGCTGGCCTGTCCGGTGGTGGCCTTTCTGGTGCCCAATCAGAAGCCGATGATGTTGCCGGTGGCCGCGACTACCATTGCTATGATCTTGCTGTCCCTGCGTTTCCGGACCATGGATCTGCCCACTTTGACCTTGGCCTGGGGGTGCGCCTTTTTTGCCATGGCCTGCAAATACTCGTTCCTGTTTTCCGGGGTGGTCGTGCTGGGAGCAGGTCTCATAGCCGCCCAGCGGTCCCGGATGCTTGGGAGGGCGGTGGGGGTGGTCTTGGGCGCCTACCTGGTGCTGCTCTTTCCGGTGCATCTCCAGAATCTGCTGTTTTATGGAGACCCCATCTCGCCTTTTCTGGAGAGGTACAAATCAGGGGGCGATCGGCTGGTCGTCGCGTTTGCCGAGATGTTGCGGGCCTATTCGGATTTTGGCGGCGGTTTCTTCCCCTTCCCGGTGAATTTACTGCTACCTCAATCCATTGGGAGCCTTACCACGGTTCTGGGGCTGGGCCCCTTGCTGTTATGGGTGGGGCTTCAGGGGAGCAAGAATCCTGGCGCTCCTCGAATTCTCATGAGCAGTGCCTTGCTTGTTGGTGCCGGCACCCTGGCCCTGGGGCAGGTGACGGCGCGTTTCTTTTTTGAACCCTACCTCTGGGTAGTAGCGGCCGCGATTCCGGTGGCTTGGAGCCCCTACAAAAGGCTGGTTTTCCGGATTCTGACAGGCCAGTTGCTACTCGTCGCAGTGATCGCCGGCTTTGGCGCCGCCATCCTCTTCCCCGGCGCATGGACTGGATCCCTGCGGGACCGGGTCATGACCCGATCGGCTTACGGCTATGCGGAGACACGATGGCTCAACGAAGTGCTGCCTCCGGACGCGGTGGTGGCGACCCAGTTCCGTTACATGGCCCTCATGCCTCGCCCCTCCTTCAATGGGACGATCCTGTATTACGCCAACCTGGACGACCCCCGGGTATGCCACCGGATGATGGCCCTGCTTCAAGCCTCGCAGGTGAATGCGTGGCTGACCAATTGGCCCATATCTGAAGAGATTCTGAAACTCATTCGTCCGGAGCGTCTCGTACCCTTGGCGGGGCCCCGGCAGTTCAATTTAGCGGTGCGCAACCCATGGAACCAGGTGCCAGTGATGGTCATGGTCTATGGTGTGAATCTGGCGCCAGGGGGAAGTGAAAATCCCTAACCCGCATTATTCACGAAGGGAATGGAGCAGCCATATTTAGTATTACTGGGACTGGGAGAACAGGTGGCGGAGGAGCCTGGTAAAGTTGGTTAGCGCCACAGTTCCGTATCTTCCGGCAAAAGTCCGGCTGGGGGCCCGCCTTCGGCTGATTTTGGGCGGAATGTTCCTGTTAGGATAGGAAGATAGATTAAGGTGAAGAAAGATTATGTTGGACTGGGCCGCAGGTTTTGCAATATCAAACTCAAGATGGCGGCAATCCTGGAAGCATTGAGAGTGAAAGTACCATGGCCGAAATATCCCAAGGCAAAGACCTCGGCCACGACCTATAGTTCGTCCTGGCCTATAAGGGAGCGGATACCCTGATCATAAATCAACCTTTAACAGTTTGTGGAAGCTTGGAATATTGCTTTACCTTGACAAAAATGCCCTTTTATTCTGGATTGGGAGATTTTACTCGGGCAAAGAGGCTCCGAAACCTCGTTGCGCAGAAATAGATGCGGCATAATCTCGGTTTAGTTATATTTCGGCTACAGGACACTGATCCGGCCCGGCGACGGTACTAAAAAGGATTAATACCTTGCCAATATATTTCGGCAAGCAGCCAAACCAAAGATCGTCGTCCGGGTCCGGCGATCGAATGCTCTTGCTTATTAAATGGTTGGTAATCCTGGGAGCCGCGAGCTATCTTGCCATTGGCTTATATTTATATGTAACCGGAACGAACGATGATCTAAACAGGCGGTGGCGCGAAGCCGGATATTGGCTCCAGGGATATGATCCCATCCAGGTGGCCCACACCGGAACACCGGTTCTGAGTCAATACGGCCCCATGTTCCCGGAAGGCGGTTACCCCCCCTGGGCTTATGTCTACGCCCTTCTGGTGGCACCTCCCATACTGCCTTTTCAGGCAGTAAAGGTATGGTTTTCTATCCTTAATGGGGCGGCCATCGTAGCTCTGGGATATATCGTCAAGCGCGCCTACCGGGGGCCCGGGACTTCAGAACAGTGGCCCTTTTTATATGCTGCAGCCCTCTGCTCGTTGGCGGTGCCGGTGGCTTTGCGTCACCATCAATACGGGATCCTGGTCACAGTCCTGCTCTGGGCAAGCTTATATTTCGAAGCCGAAGGTCAGCCTTTCTGGGCGGGTCTATCCCTGGCTTTTGCCTTTATCAAGCCACAGACCGCCGCCTTGTTTTTTCTGTTGCCCCTGGCGCGCAGCTCCTTCAGGAGCTGCCTATGGTGTGTTATGGTCCTCTTGGTGGCCACCGGAATTGCTGCCTGGCGATGCTCTACCTGGCCCTGGGTAATGTTGAGCGAAATTCTCAACACGGGGGTCTCAAACGGCTTTTACCTGGGAATTGGGGACCCTTTGAAAAACTTTATCGGGAGAAAATCCCTGCTTTTGGCTTCTATTGCCTTGTTTGTGCCCCTGGTATTTGCTTTATTGAGCAAATGGCGGACTGCCCCACTCTATCAATTGGCGGCAATTCCCGCAGTGTTCTCCACCCTTTGGATGAACCATCGGCCCCATGACCTGATGATAGTCTCCCTCCTGGTGGTCCCTTTGCTCTCCCTGGCTTTTGAGAAACGAAGCTCGAGGCTTGTAATCATTGCTGGAGTAGTTGGGTTGGCCTACTGGTTTCCGCACCTGGCCAGGTTTTATGAGGAAGCGTATTTTTGGCCAGTGCCACTCCTTTTCAGGGTAATATGGCTGTTCGGCCTGTTCTGCCTTCTGGAGCCCACGATCAAGGCCAGTTAATCCGAAATTATGCACAGCCAGGGCCACCGCGGTTAAAAAGCGTTTTGGAACCTTCCATCCGTGAGCTAGGTTTCCAAGAGATTCATCGGGCCTCTCCCAGGGGCATTATGCCACGGGTAAAGGAAAATTGGTTAGCACTTTCTTGGGGAGTGTGTGCCGGCCAATTTCATTTATCCAGATTTTTATTAGAAAGGCATGGATAAATTATTGTCCTTGATTTTTTCCTGCAATGCCATAATAATGTTGAAAGAAACGAACCTCAAAAAATAATGCGGTCGAGGTCTTCAATTATGGAAAGCCCCAAACTGCAACCAGCGTTAACCGCTCCCCCAAGAAAGGGCAGAGGCAGGCCGAGAAAGCCAATTACTGAAGGGACATCCGATAAGCCGCAAAAGCGCCGCGGGCAGCCTCCCGGCACCAATGCCAAAGCTGAACCCATAAGGCCATTAGTATCTAATAAAATATCTATTGAGAGAGATAGGAGAGCGCTTCAGCATCATTGACCTCATGAGAGACTGCCTGGAAGACTTGAAATCACCTGCTCATACGAAACATGCCTGGCTCCCTATGAGACAATATGGCTTCGAGATGAGGATCGGTTTTAAGCCTTCCCTCGGGGCAAGAGGTCCCGAAAACCTCGTTGTGACAGAAACAGCTATAGATGCGGCATAATTTCAGATAATAAGCTGCTTGATAATGCGACTTTGGTTTAACATAACCCTTCTTCTCTTGATAATTGTCGACCTAACTATTTTTTCGCTATCATTTCTGCCATTTCACCACGCCAAACAATTTGTTGATTCCCTCGGACCTGATGGTAGAGTCCTCTTTTTTGATCATGACTATTATTTATCGTTAATTTTAAGATTGCGCTTTACCTGTTTATTATTTTTATTTGCCACACCATTACTATGGTTTTTAAGACCATCTATCGTTAATTTATTATCTATTTACCTAACTTCAGTTTCTAATGCTTATCGCAGTTTCAAAGCTGATATTAATTTATATTTTAAATCATTATATATTTACAATAAAGGTGAAATATATTTCTTATTATTTATCGTTCTTTCGGGGCTATCTCTCAGATTATACTATTTATTTACCCCAATCAGGATAGATGAAGCGATCGTTTTTATGAAAATAGCGTCAAAACCGTTTTTTGTGTGCATATCCAGTTATTTTACGACTGGCAACCATGTTTTTTATACTGCCATGGTTAATATGTTACATTATTTCTTCGGAGATGCCGTGTGGGCAATGCGCCTGCCCGCATTGCTCGCAGGAACTTTGTTAATCCCTGCAACTTATTTTTTGTTCAGAACATTATCCAATAATTTTGTAGCGCTTATTTCCGCCACTTTAGTCTCTTTATCCTCACCATTGATAGAATATTCCACTAATGCGAGAGGATATACTACCATAATCTTGGTTTTTCTTATCCTTTTGCTATTGGCAAATTACCTTTCAACCAATAGAAACCTATTTGCCTGGTCTCTATTCATCGTGGCATCGGCTTTGGGATTTTACACTATTCCGCTATTCCTTCTGCCTTTCGGTATTGTAATTTGTTGGTATATTTTAATAATAATAATTGAAAATAATCAGACAAACAAGTATACTTATTTAAAAGACTTATTGATATCTTTGCCATTTATTTTTGTTTGTATTTTAATCTTATACCTCCCGGTTATTGTTATTTCAGGTTACGGTTCGCTAATTAATAATCAATATGTTCAAGCAAATTCCTTCTCTTATCTTTTTTATAATTTGGTTCCCGTACTAAAATCTACTTTAAAATTATTTATTAGGGACATTCCATTAAGTATAACCTTAATATTGGCTTTAGGTTTTTTAGTATTCCTGATAAAAATAAGATCGTTTGATGTCAAGAACTCATTGTTACTTGTTTCAGCTCTTTCCTGGTGCTGTTTAGTAATCTTGGTAAAAAGAATCTTCCAATACCCAAGAATGTGGCTATTCTTAATTCCAATTCTGGTAGGTCTCTCTGTCAATGGTCTGTTTTATCTGATTAAGAATATCCTTAAGGAAAAATTAATATTATATTCATCTATTATAGTGAGCTTATTTTTACTATTAACACTTAGCTCAACTATCATAATTAATAATTCGATTTACTACTCAGATACCGACGCCCCGTTACTGGTAGATGGCGATGAGATTGCTCAATATCTTAAGCACGAAATTAATTTCGAAAATAGGAAAACCTACGTAGCCGATTTATTACATAGGTATCAGATGATGTACTATTTTAAAAGATATGATTTACCGGTCAGTCAGCTACTAAAATCTGATTCTATAGAGGATGCAGATTTCCTAAACAAATTTACGGACATTATTGTAATTGACAATGGCCCTAATCAGTCCCAAGAGATAGTGTTAGAGGCTATAGGTCTCGATTTAATTGATAATCTTCAACCTCCTGTTATGCTAAAAAAATTTAAAATAGCATCACTATATTGCTATAAAAAACAGTGCTGTCCGGTTAACTGATTAAAAAAAGTCCGCGACCCTGACCCCTTCCTTTGGAAGTCACCTTTTGTGGGCCGTGGCGGGGCTGTGAGTGGCCTCAGCCCCGTATATTTATCTCTCTGGTGGGAGGGCTGAGGAGGCTCCTGAGGGTGCCGGTGCTCTCGGGGGGCAAGATCGGCCAGGGGAAGGACGACTTCACCTTCCAGTGCTGGCCTGTGGTTCCTAAGGTCCACCGCATTGAGGTATCCGGGTTCTGAGGGGCAGGTTGGCTGACAAATTCTTCGAAATTTATGCTATCATCGCGGTCGTTAGGCAATTCGGCTAAAAAAGAGGAAACTTGTCGCGGTTAGACTTGTTGAGAGGGCTCACCAAACCTTTTTTGACTGCGGTGGCCAAGCCTGCCGCATAATTTCGGTTAATAGTAAGGAAACCTAAGCGGATAAGGAGTCGCCGCAGCCTGTAAGAAAATCTCATAATCGCAGTCTATGAAACCTGCCAAGACCATCACAGAGAAGCGGTGGCCGGGAAGATTACCATTGACGGCATCGACTTGCGCCAATTTGATCCCAAGGACTTAAGAAGGCAGGTAAGCGTCCTCTTTCAAGATTACGCCCGTTACGCCCTGACGGCTCGGGAAAATATCTGGTTGGGAGACCTTAGCCTGAAGCCGCGGGATGATAAGATCTACGTTGCGGCCCGCCAGGCCCAGGCCGATGATTTTCTCCGGAAGATGCCCCGGGGCTACGACACCGTCCTGGGCCATGAGTTTGAGGATCAGGGCGAACTCAGTCTGGGTGAATGGCAAAAGGTGGCCCTGGCCCGGGCCTTCCTGCGGGAGGCCCAACTGCTCATTCTCGATGAGCCCACCAGTTGGCTGGATGCCCGGGCCGAATACGAGGTGTTT
>Ga0116107_1000205_pt1 | contig 53217 bp, 83 predicted proteins | sample June2015DPH_6_10_FD_88969 | JGI IMG/M metagenome (GOLD analysis project Ga0116107, IMG submission 88969) | Peatland microbial communities from SPRUCE experiment site at the Marcell Experimental Forest, Minnesota, USA - June2015DPH_6_100 | ecosystem: Environmental > Terrestrial > Soil > Wetlands... | reverse complement strand
GTACACGTATGAAGTGCGGGTAGTGCTTAAGGGCAAGCAAAAAGTAGTGTATCCACTTGATGATACTGCATCATTTACGATTAATGGGTCTGAAACGTGGGACGCAACCGCAGAACCGCCAGCACCGAGGGCCGAGAGGCAAGATGAAGGTATAGTTTTACCATCAAATGCTCCGGTAGATACTCTGTCGCAAGAACAGTGGGCTAAAGCTAGGGATAAATTTGAGGCTGAGAGAAAGGCAAGAAGGCGAAGATGAATTTTTTTTAATGTAAAAGTGGACATGAAAAGTGGAACAAAAACCAAGCTGCGGGAGTTGGTGCTCTTTGAAAGGTAGGTGGTGCTATGACTGCAAGGCACAGGGCAGGCAGATGACTTCGCAGCTCGAGCGGCTTGAGAGAAAAGCCAGGTATAAGAATTCATTTGACTAAAGAACTAAAGAATGACAAGTAATACTTATTTTATGGGCCTAGATATCGGACAAGCAAGGGATTATACAGCACTTGCTATAATAGAACGCAATCCGGTTAGTGTTAGCGTATCAGAAAACGAGATGTTTAGTGGCTCAAGCTCAATGGAAAGCCGGTTAAACTTAGAATATAACCTCCGCCACTGTGAGCGTCTGCCACTTGAAACCAGCTATACTAACGTTGAAGAATATATATATAAAATGGTTCAGCAGTTCAAACAACAAAACGTTCCGCTTTTTCTTGTCGTTGATGCAACCGGCGTAGGTAGAGCTATAATTGACAGTTTCAAACTAAAAGGCCTACAACCTATACCAGTAACCGTAACCGGCGGCCAACACACGTCGTTTGAAAAAGGCTATTGGAGCGTTCCTAAACGGGATCTGGTCTCAGTGCCAAAAGTACTGCTGGGTAAAAAGCGATTGAAAATAGCAAAGGGGACGCCGTTTCGTGAAACGCTCATGAAAGAACTGCAGAACTTTCACGTCAAGGTAAACATCGCAACTGGACATGACTCATACGAAGCATGGCGCGAGGGAGAGCATGATGATTTAGTGTTCGCTGTTTCGCTGGCGTGCTGGTACGCTCAGAAAAAAGGGGAAAGCGGTTTTATGCCAGTTATTGTAGGTGAAGGTATGGGTACGATACTTCCGGGATAATCAAAATTAAACGTAAAGGTTAAAGGTAACAACGCAAAGATGGCTCGAAAAAATATAAAGAAAAATAATACGGAACCGAACGGGATAACCTCATTTCCCGAAAGTCCCCCGAACGGAATAACATCATTTACTGAATCAGAAAGCGCAGCGTTTGAAAAGCTGTCCAAGTCTGAACAGGCAACCATAAAGAAACTTATTGATTTACAAGAGATGCCGTTCACTGCCCAGGGCTTGCCCACGCTCGGCTCAGGCGACCTCATGGGAATAGGCCCCTCGTCACCTGGTGCTCCGGTTAACCTCAACTACTTCGCAGAGTACGGCACGACCGGCTTAATGTACATTCCTCCCTACGTGTATGAGGAGTGGCTGACTGAACTTCAATACACTCGCGGCGTCCGTATGTACAAAGAGATGTACATGATGGATGCCGTCATATCATCAATCTTTTATGCGGTCGAGATGTCATGCAGATCAGTAAACCTCTGGTGGGAAACTGACGGTTCTACTCCTGAGGACTTAAAAGCATTGGAATTTTACCAACAATGCTGGGAGGATATGAGTGTTAATCCAAATGATCTGCTTTCTGAGGTTCTTAGCATGTTTATCTTCGGTTATCATATCTCAGAAATAGTCTATAAGAAACGAGAGGGGCCACATCCAGAAGATCCGACATTAAATAGCAACTTTGATGATGGGAGAATAGGCTGGAGGAAGTTTGCTACTAGGGCCCAGGAAACACTATTAAACTGGGACTTTGACGTTAACGGCGGCATACGAGGATTCAGACAACTTGCTCCACCTCACTTTAGGATTACTGAAATACCGATAGAGAAACTGTTATTGTTCCGAGTTAAACCTCGAAAGGGCAACCCAGAAGGTGTGAGTCTTTTGCGTGGGGCATATAGAACATATATGTTCAAAAAGCTGGCTGAAGAGATTATGATGACAGGACTAGAACGTGATATGGCAGGCGTTCCTGTCTTGCGTGCTCCTGGTGAGGTACTAACCGGAGTCGATGCACGTTCATCAGCAATGGCAGAGATGTTAAAACGGATAGTTCGCAATCTCAAGCGAAACCAAGACGAAGGCATACTTCTACCATCAAACAATTATCCTTCTGATGTAGGCGGCGGCCCAATGTATAGTTTAGAACTAGCAGGTCCGCAGTCACAAAGACAGTTTGACATTGTTGGCATAATCCAGATGTTTAGCAAATGGATAGCAATGACTGTCCTTGCTGATTTTCTTATGCTTGGCCAGGATACGACAGGATCATACGCCCTTGCTGAAACAAGAAATAATCTCTTTTCAATTTCAATAAGCGCGATATTGGATTCAATTTGCCAGGTATTCAACTCATACGCTGTTCCACGACTCGCGCAACTCAATCCTGATATAAACCCCGAATCATTGCCTAAACTTGTGCATGGCGACGTAGCAAGCGCAGAGATCAATGACGTGGGTACATTCCTAAGCAACGTCGCCCGGGGCGGAGTGCCAATCCCAGATGACGTGACGTTTAGAAACGCCCTATGGGATCTGATACACTTGCCAAAGGAACCGGAACCGGAAAGCCCATTGGCCACGCCGGTAGATTCGTTGCTGCCTGGGCAGACTGCAGCTGCAGCTCGAGAACGATCTCAGCCGATAAACGAGGAGACGCCGTATCGTGGACAAACAGATACATGGGGCAAACCGCTGCCAGCTAAAAAGAGCCAGCCGACGGTTTTAGATGTCCACGTAAACCGGCCCAATGAGGATTTTAGTATTGCATATGTCCAGGGCTTAGAACAAACACAACCTAAGAAAAAGAAGAAAAAGAAAAATGCCCACTAATAAAGCAGCTAACCTTCTTACCGAAATGGAGATGCAACAGGTGCTCTTAAAACTTGAAAACGAAGTAAAGGAGCTGAAACGGGATTTAAAGATGCATGTAAATAACTGCCCGTTTCGGGAGCTGAAGTTAAGATGAAAAACGAATTTGGAGAAACTATCAACCTTGAGTCACTTCATAGGGTCCTAGTAAACACAAAAGACCTGATAGATATATCAGTCATAAAGGACGGAGACGCAACGCGACCGCTCACTGATTCAGAGAAGGAAGGATTTGAAATGCTACTTGGAGAGAGAAAAAAAGGGTTACCAGAACAACCAGAGAACCAAACCAGAAATACGCTATTTGCGCTGTTCATGATCTTCGTGTATCCGATACTCTGGATACTCATAGCGCACTTTGTATTCCACTTTTAACCTAGGAGGAACTAATGCCAAAAAAGAAAGCAACGAAACCTAAGCCTGAAGTTAAACCCGAAGTTAAACCTGAACCTAAAGAAGAGATAGTCATTGACGTAGTGCAAGGGATTGAACCAGAACCAGAAGTGAGTGAGAAGTCTTTAGTAGGCGACTTTCTTCAGCGTATGGTGAAAGAACCACCACCGCCAATAGATGCTTTTGCTGCACTCAAAGAGGAGGCAGACCTAAAGATTATTGAGGAAGCTACTAAGAAGATGGAGAAGGCGGCAAAACGTCGCACGTTCAAACCGATCACATTAAAAATAACTGGAGATTTACTCGTCCACTGGCACACGATGCTAGAAGGCATGCGTTCTTCTTTGCTTAACCGGCCAGGCGTAACGGCTGCCGAGAAAGCAGTCTACTCAAAGATGCCAATAAACGACGATACGGCGCTTGATTATCTGTTAACGCTCCACGACGAGGAGATGGAACGTAACAACGATATACGAAAAGCGATGTTGGTTGACATTCCCAGACCAGAAAGGCAAGAGCCTGATGATGAGTTGATTAAGAACCTAAGCCGCTTAAACCAGCGCAGGCAGGCAATGACTTCATCAAACCCAGCGAGCATGCTCCACGATAAACCACTCCCGATACTTCCGAAGCTTGGAGCGATAGCAGAGGGCGAGGGGTTTACTGTAGGCGGCCAGCCAATGAGCGAGGCTGATTTCTTCAGAGTGGCTGCATCAAAGAAACCGCAGAGGCCGATTAAGAAGGGAAGATAATGTCAATTACTGTAATATCTGAACAAAAGAAACTTCCTTCTGATGGGGATGGTCAGATAAAGTTAATGAATACTGGCAACTTTATCATTTGCTTTAAAGATCCAACGACGGAAGAACGAGACTTCGCGTTAGATTTTATAATGAAAGCATCAAAACTACCAGGAGTGGAAGAAGTCCGACGTAAGTATAACGCCCTCACAGAAGATGAGATATTTAATCAATTAAGGGAGCATGGCGAACAGTGGCGTCGTTGGTGGGGAGAAAAACCAGATGGGTATGTAGGGTGTCGGATGGAATAAGCCGGTTAAAAAAGGACGATGATGATTTATTACAATTAAGCTAGGTTAAGATAAACATGAACGTCAAACTATCAAAAGAGACAGTCCAGGCATTAGACGCTGCAAAACAAAGACATCCCTGGTTGGAAGAAAAGGGTTACGATGACCTTATCTTTGCACTAACGCTGGAGTGGATACACCTAGACGATGAAGAAACTCTGAATGATTGGTTAAAAGAATTCTTCTGAACTCTAAATTCTATACGTAAACATGACAGAACATTGCTCCCGCTGCAATAAACCGATCGAGTCAGGTGGGTTTAAAACGTGCGATGCGTGCCGAGAAGCATGTAGATTGTATCGTGTAGAGAACCGAGAAAAAGAGCGTGAGTACAAAAACGAATGGACGCGGAGCTTTAGGCAAAGAAAACGGGGGGTCCGTTACCTAGAAGGAATCCACGGCAAATACACCGCTGAAGAACTAGCGGCAATAAGCAAGGGTAAAGGTCTTGGCTCATTCTCTGTAACGCCCCCAAAAGTAAAGATAGGCCATTCAGGAGAGGAAATACGCTTTGGGTACTTTACTGACGCCCATATGTCAAGCATCTATTATCACGAGGAGTTCTTGGATGATTTTATACAAACATGCAAAAAACGAAAGGCTCAGTTTTGCATATTTGGCGGGGACCTTACACATGGGATGGACCCAAGAAAATATAATTTAATTTATGAATTAAGAGATATTGGGTACGCAGCACAGAAAGCGTACGCTGAAGAACAACTATCAAAAATACCGTTTCATACGTATCTGATCTCTGGCAATCATGACAGGTGGTATGAAGCAATGGGCGCGAACATCGTAGAAGATGTATGTGAGTCTGTCCCAAATATGGAGTATATCGGGCGTGATGAAGGCGATATAGAAATTAGTGGGGTATTGATACGTGTTTTTCACGGGGAGGACGGATCAAGTTATGCTACATCATATCGGGTTCAGAAACTCATCGAATCCTTCACCGGAGGAGAAAAACCGCATGTCTTGCTTATGGGACATAGCCACAAACAGGGGTATTTCTTTGAACGCCATATCCATGCTGTAAGCGGCGGGGCGCTATCGACACAATCCAGATGGATGCGAAGCAAGCGGTTGGCCAATCATACTGGTTATCATTTTATAACTATGGGGGTTGATGAGGAAGGAATAACAGAATTTACGGTAACGTTCAGGCCATTTTATGTTTGATACTTAAAACCTAAAATTTAGATTAAACAAGAGGAATAATGCTACGATGGATGATTTAGAAAAGGAAGCGAAACAAAAGGAGTATTCACCGGAATACATAAGTGAACTACTTGACGCAGTGCGGCAGTATGTTCCTCCGCACGTAATGAATGATCTACACAGAAAGGCCCTGCCGCGTGCTGGTGGAAAGGCAAGCGCTAAGGCACGAGCGGCGCAGGCGCAGTCACAATCTGCCGACACGCAGGCAGCCACAGAAGCGCACCAGGCACAGGATACACAAGCAGAAGTGAGCGCAGAGGTTAACAAACAGCCACTCCCATCTGGAGTAGATGAAGACGACGACGATGATGGTAAAGCTGACGGAGCGTGCGAGGAACAAGACACGCAAAAATGTAGAGATAACAAGAAAATGGAAAAGACAGCACATGGGAAGCAGGACGCACCTGTAGCCTCTACGGGCTCATGGGATGCTGGAGCTGCACAAAAGAGGCTTTTAGCATGGGCAGGCGGTCCAGATAAGGAAAACGTAGACTGGCAGAAGTACGGTAAAGGATTCCTATATCACGACCCAGACAACGCAGACAACGCAGGCGGCTACAAGTTTCCAGTAGCTGACATAATCAACGGCAAGTTCCAGATAAGCAGGGTAGGACTCGCAGCTGCAGCCGGCAGGATCAACCAATCTAGTGGAATCCCAGCGTCAGAGTTGGATTCAATGAAAGCAACGCTTCGGTCGTATTATAAGGACATCGGCGAGGATGCACCGGATAATATAGCGAAGGAAACCGCTGAAGAGGCAGATGCGGATTGTGAAAAGGTGAAAACCAACTGCATGAAATTGAAGGAGAAGGCTAAGAAGAGCGTTAAGAAATCTGACGTGCCAACCTTCATCGGAAAGCGGCCCATTCTTACCTTCGTAGCAGCTTCACCTGGAGAAGTAGAGTCAATCAGGAAATCGGCGTTAGTAGGATCTACTGGCAAGATATTCAACGACGAATACCTAACGCCTTTAGGACTGACGCGAGATAATGTGGTTATAACTTACCTCGTGCCGCAACTGCTCAAAGACGAGAGCGGAAAAGTCAGAGAACCTACAGTTGATGAGATTGAATCGTGGCAACCCTGGTTTAGGGATGAGCTGGCAAAAGTAGAAGCCGGATCAAAGTCTAAGCGCAAAATCCCGATAATCGCGCTGGGCCACACGGTCAAGAAAGCACTGGAAAGGGACGTTGAATTTACGATGCCTCATCCTAATTCATTATACACGCCGAGGACAAAGGATGAGCTTCAAAGGAAAAGGTTACAGGTGTCAAAGGCTCTTGAAGCTAGATACCGAAAAAACTAGCAAGGCGTCCTGTAAAGGTACAAGCACCTGTAAAGGTACAAGCAATACTTAAATACTCAAAAAAGAATTTTGAAACGATAGAAAAACAAGCAGCGGCCTGGCACTACACGGCCCGCCTGTTGAAAGGGACAGACCATCTCGTGTGGGGTGTTGTTTACGAACCCTGCAACTCTGGCGATGTCTGCAAGACCGACACGCAAGGGGACTTTATACGTCCCGATGAATTGCGGAAGGTTGCGCACGAATACCTCGCCAACAGCAGCAGGATTGGAACCCACCACGAAAAACTGGTGAGTCAGTCCGAGGCGACGCCTGTGGAGAGCTTCATCGCGCCCGTTGATATGGTCGTCGATGGCGAACATATAATAAAAGGCTCCTGGGTGCTGTTTACCGCAATAAACGATGCTCTTTGGAAGCGTGCGCAGAGCGGTGAGTTCGGCGCATATAGCATCGACGGAACAGGTGTGCGCGTTAAGCGTAATAACTGAAGAGAACCAAGGCGCGAGTGAACGATAAAGTCGATACAAATGACGCACCTAGCCTTGCTAATCTACAGATACATCTAGAAAAAGACACTGAGCTGACCGATACTAAAGTAGAGAGCGTGCATCTCGTTACGCGGGGTGCAAACCAGAAAAAGCTTCACTTGGTTAAGTCAGCTGGTAAGCGCACATCAGGATCTAATTTTATGGATCAAGAACAAGAAGCAGCCTTCGCCATCGACGTACTCAAACAGGATACGCCCGACGGTGAAGTTATTGAAAAGGAATTCAAAGGGCTGCCACCTGAAGCGACTGAGGCCCTAACGGGCATCATGAAGCTCACAAAGAGTGTCGCTGAAGTTCTTCCAGACGACGTTTTTGAAAGAGTCGCTGCGCTCTCCGGTTTCAAGAAAGGGAAGGGAAAACCTTCTGACGGAGACGGAGATGATGGAGATGACGGCGAGGATGGAGATGACGATGAGGAAGAAGACGGTGACGGCGCTAAGAAGTCCAAGGCTAGAAAAATGAAGAAAAGTATAGAAAAAGCCCTCGAGAAAATTGAGAAAGAGGAAGATCTCGACCTTCTCCCCGAGGACGTTCAAAAGGCAGTCCGACCGCTATGGCGCGAGAAGTTTGCCCTTGAAGAGCGTATCAGGAAGATGGAAGAGGCAGACAGGGAGCGAGTCTTTGTCCAGAAGGCGGCGCAATATACGCGCATCGCCAAGGGCGCAGACTTTGTTGCTCTTATGAAGGAAGCCGCTGACAACCTCAGTGAAAAGGGATTCCAGAGCTTCATTCACCTGCTCGACGCTCACGAGGAGATGCTACGGAAAGGTGATCTTTTTGCCGAGTACGGTAGCGCGCTCGAAGCCGATGCCTCAGATCCGCTTACAAGGTGGGACGCACTGGCACAGGAGAGAGTACAAAAGAGCGGCGTCACGTATGAACAGGCGTATACTGACATCGTACACGCAGACCCAGAAGGATACAACCAAGTCCTTCAGCGCAACCTAACAGCGGGGAGGCAGTAACATGGCAGGAGATGTACCCGTCCTCGACATGTCATATGTCGCGGGCGAAAGTTTAACAGGATATCAATTCCGTGCTGTTGCAATGGGCAACGACGGTCTGATGTATCTTGCGTCAACGTCTCAGCGAAACAGCGTTGGTCCTTCTAGCACAGCGACGGTTCCAGCTAACCGAGTGTGGGGAATACTACAAAACGATCCACCAGTTGGCGATATAGCCGTTGTGCGAGAACTCGGACACAGCAAAGCAGTTATGCTCAGCACGCCCGCACATGGCGACGGCCTCAAGCTTGGCGACACGGCAGGGCGACTCGGTACTGGTACTGTAGGCTCTGACGTTATCGTTGCGTTTATGGTAGACGTTTCTGGTGGAACCGGCGAGATTCACGAAGTCGCTATGATGGCGCGCACGAATGCGTCCGCAACGGTACGAGCAGGACAGCTCCCGTACCAGATACCTATCGCGAAACTAGCTACAACCGGCTACGTTTATCAGGCAATGCCACTCGGATTTACCGGCTCGGTTTCTGATATATACGCAGTCGCAACGTCAGTTTGTTCGGCATCCACGAGCGCATCTGCAGCGCTTACAATCCTACTAGGCTCAGCAGGCACGACTTCAATAGGTACGCTTTCAATACCAGTAACGCAACTAACGAAAGCCCACGTTGAATCTTTCGGTACTGTAATGACGTCCGATGCAGGCACTATAACCGCAGGCTCGTTTACACCGACCAACAAGATAAGCGTTTACGTGACGCAGGGCACGACGCCGTTTGGCGGCTCGGATACAGGCTCAATAACACTGTACGTCGAGTACAACTGAGGAAAAAAGAAAATGGCAACAAATTTCAGAAACTTTGCCTCGCCAACACCTAACCTAGGTCTCTATGGAGCCGCACAGCGACTCACGAAGGCGGGCTATATTGAGAGTCCTTATGAGGCATGGACAATGCCAAATGAGGTTCAACTCAAGAAGTCTCAGCCCACTGTGTTCGATGTACACGTTAACGTTCCAAACACGATGTTCAGCATCGCCTACATCCAGAGCCAGCAAAACTTTAGGGCAGCCGAGATATTTCCGCTTATTCCTGTAATGAAAAAGTCGGATTACTATGTCTCGTACACTAAAGACTACTGGTTCACGAATGAGGCTAAGGTTAGACTAGACGGCGCGGAAACGGCAGGAACCGGCTACGGGCTCGACATGACGAACACATACATCTGTGATGTGTGGGGCCTTCACGTTGACCTCGGTGACATGGTTGCAGCTAACGCAGACGCTCCGCTCAACATGCAGCGGGATATTTCGCTGTTCTTGACACAGAAGCTCCTCCTCGCACGAGAGATGCAGTTTGTCACGAACTACTTTACCGACTCTGTGTGGACAAACGAAGTAGACGGCGGAACGAACACCGAGTATGTAGCGACCACGAAAGACTTCGTCTACTGGGACGACCAGGTAAACTCAACGCCTATTGAAGATGTGCGAAAGTACAGACTTGAGATGGCGATGGCAACCGGCTTTGTGCCGAACACCCTGGTTATCGGACCAGAAGTCTACGAGGCGCTGATTGTTCACCCTGAGATCCTGGAAAGGATTAAGTACGGTGGAACTCCAGGCAGTCCGGCAGTCATCTCGGAGCAGGCCCTTGCTCAAGTATTTTCAGTTGACAGGGTCATTATCCCGATGTGTGTCGTCAACACTGCTGCGGAAGGTGCATCGGCATCGCCAACAATGGGATTCGCTTACGGTAAAGACGCGCTCCTTTGTTACTCGAACCCGAACCCTTCAATACTGACTCCCTCTGCGGGGTATATGTTCGGATGGAACGGTTACCTCAGCTCAGGCAGCCCGTATCAGGACATCGTTGGCTCTGGTGGAGCTGGTTGGTTCGCTGTCAGGAACTTTAGGCTGGAGTGGAGACGCGCCATGAGGATGGAAGCTGAGATGGCAATGGGCATGGAACTTATTGCTCAAGACCTTGGCTACTTCCTGGACGGCTGCGTTTCGTCTTCGTTTGAGTAGTTTGAGTAAGGCGAAAAGAAATGACGTGGAGTTATAGCGGCGACCCAACGACATCGTTAATGGATCAGGTTAGGTTCTACATCGGCGATACCGACGAGAATAACCAGCTCCTCAGCGATGAAGAGGTAAGCTCTATCACTACGACGTACTCTAATCCGTTTTGGGCGGCGGGGGTAGCAGCTAACGCCCTCGCTGCTCGGTTCGCACCTTCTACCGAGGAAAAGGTAGGCATGTGGGGTGGGGCATACCAGCAACGGTATGAACACTTCCTCCAGCTTAGCAAAGAGCTGAAGGAAATGGCAGTCCGCCAGGCAGTGCCTTACTTCGGAGGAACGGAGCCTCAGGAAGACGAGCAGCCCACACCAAGGCAGATACGCGTAGGGATGTGGAGCGACAGGACGTGGTAAGCCGAATAACTCCCTAAATTTTTTGATAACACGAGTAAGAAGATAATGGCTGAAAAGGATCCTATTATGACGAAAAAATCAGACATCGCTGCTGCAATAACCGCGATGGATACTGCGATCGCGGAAATTGGTTGCGGGACTACGGCGCATATGTATCAGATAGAAATAAACAGACTCGCGCGGCTCGAAAAAACAAACACTAGCACTAACTAATCAACTAATCGACTAACTAAAGAAAACGAAGGAGGAGGTAGGCCCATGCAATGGGTAGGTGTTAATCAACTTAGGACATCCAGTGGCAACGCAATACAGGCCGGAGACCTAATCGACGAAGCGACAGGTTCGCTTCTTGTCAAGCCGGTAAACGCGGTTTGCGTTCCGGTGCATAACGCGACAGGCAGCCCCTTAACTAAGGGAATGCTCGTCTACATAAACGGATTTTATTACAATTCAAACTATCCGACAATCGCGGCTGCAGATAACACTGATGCTACGAAACAAGCGCAGTTTGTCGTGCTTAGCGATATCGCCGACGGAGCCGACGGCTATGTTAACGGCATCGCTATGGTGCGGTTCATGGACACGTCTGCCCGAACGGTTGGAGATATTGCATACTTGAGTACTGCAGGTGGAATTACCTTTACCGCGCCGACTACAGCAGGCACGATGCAACAGCCTGTTGGTGTAGTGGCAAGCAAGTCATCTTCAGGAGCAAACGGAGATGTATATTTCTTCCCGTCAATTTCAAGAGAGACTGAGAACGGTCTTGGGATAGACCCACTCTCAATAACGGCTGGAATGATAGCAGCGGGAGCAGTAACGAATGCAAAACTTGCCTCGACTGCAGTTACTGAGTCAGTGACGGTTCCTAAGACGTTTACGCACGCGTCATTAAGCGATACTGCAGGGATTTTAGGCTCGCAACTATCAGCAAGCGCAGCTATCGCAGGAACGCAGTTAGCGTCAAACGCAGCGATAGCAGGCTCGCAACTTTCAGCGACGGCAGGCATTACTGGTTCGCAATTATCAGCAAGCGCAGCGATAGCAGGAACACAGCTGTCAGCGAGTGCAGCAATAGCAGGTACGCAGTTATCATCAACCGCAGCAATAGCAGGTTCACAACTCGGAACTGGAACCGTCAAACAAATCAAAGGAACCGTAACCTTTAACGGCGGTGCTACGCAGGCAATCGGCACGCTACCCGCTGGGGCAATTTTGCTTCAGGCGATAGCAGTATGCACAGCCACGTTCAACGGCGACACACCCACGCCCTCTTTAACGGTAGGATATACTGGTGGTGGTAACGGGGCTAAGATAATCACATCCCCAACGCTGACGGCTGCCGCAGTAACCGGCGAAGCCGCAGGAGATCTGGGTGCTGACCTATACAGCACTACGAAGAGAGTCAAGTTTTACGCAGCACAGACGGTCGTTAATGGCTACTATACCGCTGCAACTAACGGCCCAACCACGGGTTCGATTGACGTTTATTTAATTTACGTGCAGACGGCAGCAGGGGTAGTATAAGACAAAGAAATGCCACGATTCAGCGGATACCCAGCACAATCCCTTTCATCCTGGTTGCTCAAGGACACGTTTCTACAGGAACGCAAAACCCTTATAGCAGACGGAGCAGGCGGCTTTACGGTAGACTGGACAGAAGTGGATACAGAATTACAAGGGGTGTTAATCCCAGTACCACGAATGAATGAAGAGGAGCGAGGAGCAAAGGGCGTGGCAGGCATAACGCATACGTTCTTCACCTACCCAGATTCAGATGTTCAACGGGGTGACAGGTTAACCATAACCAAAGAAGGACGCACGCATATTGTGGCAGTCTTAGGTCTAGAGAATCCCGTTATGATGAACCATCACCTCGAAGTCAGTTGCAAGGAATTTGAGCCAGGAATTATCGGAGCAGGCCAGGACGAGGAGCAGTTCTAAATGGCAAACAGCATCAAAACGACTGTTCTTGGCCTCGACAAGCTTGACATAAAACTCACAAAGATGTTCACCGGCGTATCGAGTGGTGCGCTCTCATCCAAGACCACATTGGACATTGCAGAGGCGGTAGTAGCAAAGGCGAAAGAGAAAGTCCCCGTTATGACTGGAGCTCTAAAGAAATCCATTCGAGTCGAACACGGTGAGGCCGGTAGCGCGACTCTTGGTAGCGCACACGTTGTAGCAGGAGGCCCAGGTGATTGGGGGCAGAAGACAGGTGATGGGGTAGTGTATGCGACGTACGTAGAGATGGGAACTCGCAAGATGGCTGCCCAACCGTATCTGCGACCAGCGATAGAGGAAGTAATGCATGATGCAAGCGTAAATGAGAAGATTGCTAAACAGATCAAGGAACTGTGGGGTGGATTGTAAAAATGCCTGACGTAACACCATCTGGAGGAGGATCTGCTAACCAGCCGGTCGTGACAAAAGTGTATGCTAACATGCTGACATGGGCAACCCAGACTGCGATACAATCTCTGCTTTCAGAAGATGCAGGAATTATTGAGCTCACAGCGCAAGAGGATGGCAGCGCAGGGGTGTGGAATTATGAAGCCGCCCCAAACGCTTTACTCCCTTACATAGTGTTTGACGAGGTTAGCGCAACGCACTTCGAAACCTTTGGGCGTATGGGAAAGAATATGCTATGGGACATAAGCGTTTACAGCGCCCAACCAGGCGAAAGCGAGACAAGCAACATATTCAGCCAAATTACTGCGATATTATCAGAGTCCACAGCAAACCCACATCCCCTCTCATATGACAATGTAAACTTTGCGATGGTTCACGAAATAACCGGCCCTCTACCGATACCCGATCCAGAAAAAGGGATCAGGCGATTGGTGGCCACATATCGAATTATAGCGCAGGAAGCGTAGGATTTAGAAGAAAAATGAAAGTAGATCTAGAAGTGCCAATCACAGCCCCCCCTCTTCATCTTTTTAAAGTAGGGAAGGAAGGGCGTGACGATATAACTGACCGTTCGTATAGAGGATTCGGAGACGTAGCTCAGACTACAGTTAAATTCCAGGTTTATGATGGAGAATACGTCGTTGTTGACTTCCTGAAACAAGAGAGAAAATTCTCTGTAGTGGGCGGACAGGTGATAGAAATAGAAGGGCCAAAGGCGCAGCTTGCAGAAGCACCAACAGAGACGCCAGAGGCAGATGCGCCAATGTCCTTTAAAAAGAAGGACAAAGGCATAAAATCGGAGGAAATGTAAAAAATGACTGGAGCAACACCAGGCTATTTAGGTAAGGTTCTGATAGGCGTTGGGACCTACAGCAACACAGACGTGCCAAGTTGGGGAACAGAAGGAACGTTGACTGATCCCTCTACGTGGTATGAAGTTATGAGCCTAAAAGAAGCAGACGGAACTGTTGACGGTAAAAACGTTGATGTTACGACACTAGGATTAACAGCGGTCGCGAGACTACACGTGATTGTCGATACGAAGTACACGTTGACTGGCTTCTACGATGAAACGGATACGAACGGTCAAGACGTGCTCTGGACGTGGCTTCTTGGATTAGCAGCGACCCCTGTGACTGCACCACTTATGATGATGTTTGAGCCTACTGGTTCAGATAGTGTCGGATGGAAGCAGTGTGTCCTACCATCTGAGATCGCTACCAAAGTGATCGCCGGAGATGTGGACCAAATCACGATCCAGGTAGAAGGCAACGGGCCTATAGCACAACTCACCGGCGCGTGATCGTGCGCGTATGAGCCACGAAAACGGAGGTGAAACATAAATGACAGGAGCCACTGCGGCATCAGTGGGAGCTTTATATCTTAGTGCTCCCGCTGTTGCTATTTCTACACCATTAGCAACTACAAACCCATTAGTCGATCAGAAGACGTTTCATATAACGTGGCCAGGCAGCCCCGCGATAAAGGCATGCCTAAGTGCTTTTGATTCAGTAACGGTTCAGCACAACGGAGGATCGGGAGACCCTACCACATGGACCAGCATGAAGCTCGTAACTGACTACTCGCTCGATAGACTAGGCGGGGTCATTACGTGCAAATCTGCAGTAGGCGCGGGGGTTAGTGTCCGAGTGTCAGCAGGGAAGTATCTGCCCTTAAGAACGTTCCTTAACTGCAAAGAGTACGACCTGACGGTTGATTCCAAGAACGTGGATACGACCGTACTAAATACGACTACCGTATCACGACTGCGGGTGCAACTTGACTGCAAAGGAACGCTGACTAACTTCTACAACCCAGACCTGGTCTATGGTGATCTTACTTCAGGCGGAGACGCAACGCAGATCTATGTCCACTTGGCCAAGACAGGGAAAGGTCACAACCAGTACTTTACTGAGATGCCGACGACCGATATTATAACCGTCGCTCAGTTTTGGTCGAATTCTATCAACCCACTCCCGAGCATGATGGCGTGGGCGAAAGTTAGTGAAGACGCGATCAAGGTAATAACCGGCGACGTAGTTTCAGAAACGGTGCAGTTTGAGGGCACAGTTGACGCTGACGGCCATATGATATACCGCTTAGGCGCTAACAACCCTGGAGATGAATATTATATGATCGGGTACAGTGAGCTTGACCCTATAAGCGGCTAACGGAAATGAGAGGAGGATTGGATATACTTTGGTAGATAAAAAAGTAGAAGACGACGATTGTCCAGAATGCCCAGAGAAGCAGAAGAAGATGGAAGAGCAAAAGAAGATCGACGCAAAGCCAGCTACACGATTATCACTACGCGACCGCATCCTGAACGTCAATGACCGACGCCAAGAGCTGGTCAAAGTGCCCTGGTGGGACGATGCAGAAGTGCTCATGAAGAGCCTTACGGCTGGTGATTGGGCAGAGTTGCAGCAGAAAGCGCAGATCAAGTTCCAGAACGGCGTGCCTATAAGCGCAGTCAAGGAATGGTCTAATATTGAAATAGTAATCAAGTGCGCGTTCGACCCAGCAACAGGATCAAAGCTGTTCACCGCTGCAGACCACGACATGCTCGCTCAGAAGCACCCTGGTATTATTGATCTCTTGGGCAACGTAGCAGACAGCCTTTCAGGGCTTTCACAGGCTGAACTGGCACAGTCACGCGAGGATTTTCGCAAAACACGTGGTTGAGGTTCATATTTGATTTAGCAGGCGAACTTCACAAGACCGTCCGCGAAGTGCTCTATATGACCACTGAGGAACTAATGTTGTGGCGGGTCTATTACGACGTGAGAGGCGAAGAACAAGCAGAAGAGCTCGCGAGGATGGAGCGGGAAGCGAAAAAAGGCTCAAGATAACTTTCACCAGAGGCTCCAGGCATGTGATCCAGCTTCTTAAGCTGCGTCTAAAATCTAGGCTATCTATCTATGTTTACCAGAGCTGACGGCTTTTTAAGATTTGAGAGTACATAAATAAATGACGCTTCTCGACACGCTTGAAGTTAAAATCCTTGCCAACACCTCTGGCCTCAAATCTGAATTAGCTGGTGTTAAGGCAGAGACCAGCGGTTTATCTACTTCTTTTAAAGGCGTTGCAGGAGACGCTGAGAATTTAGGGGCTTCTTTAGATAAAACAGAATCCAAGGCCAAGGGGTTAACATCTACCATTGGCTCAAACGCTTCTGCTTTTGGAGGATTCTCAAGCGGTGCTAAGCAAGCCGCTACCGCGACTGAAGAGCTCGGCACAAAAGCAGAAGGCGCTGCTTCTAAAGCTAAAGGCTTAGGCGCGGCATTTGGCGGGCTGGGCAACATTGTCGCAGCAGGGCTTGGGGGTGCTGCCGTAGCTATCGGCGCGTTCGCTGTAAAGAGTGCTCAAGATGTCGATGGGGCGTATTCACAGATGGCGAAGGCGACTGGCGCACAAGGAACACAACTTGCGTCACTAGAAGCATCCTGGAATTCTGTTTACTCAAACGTCCCCGAATCAGCTGGGACAGTCACCTCTGTTATAGACCAACTTAATCAATCTCTCCGACTGAACGGCGATGAGCTCACTAAAGCTTCAGAAGCGGTAATCAATTATTCTATCGCTACCGGAACGAGCGCCTCTTCTAATGTCACTACATTCACAAAAGCGTTAAATGATGCGAATCTCGGACTCGAGGGAGCAAAGAAACCCCTTATGACGATGCCGCAGCTAAGTGACATGTTCACCGTCGCGTTCCAGAAAACGGGCGTATCCGTAAGTCAAATCGGTATGGTATTTAATAAAACTACTACATCGATGACTGCGATGGGCCAGTCTATCCCTCAGCAGATTGCGATGCTTTCTGGGCTCACTGCCGCTGGAATTCCCGCCCGACAACTAGCATCAGAGATACAGAAGATTCCGGCAGCAGCATCAAAAGCACACGAAAGTTCGCAGCAATTCTTTGATGGTTTAATTAAGGGAGCAAAGGACGGCAAGCTTACTGCAGACCAGATAAAGTTCCTTGGCAATAATCTGGAGAGCTTTAAGGCAGCAGCTAAGAGTGGCAAACTTGATAATGATGAGTTAGTAAATTCTATCACAAATAGCTCAGGAGCAACCGAGAAGGCCGGAACCGCGATGGAAACCTTCTCAGAAAGGCTCACCGAATTTAAAAACAAATTAGAAGTCGCCTTTGCACCTTTAGGGAAAACGTTAATAACGCTATTGGAACGCCTCTTAGATGCGATTACCCCATTACTACCTATTATTACCTCGTTAGTGGCCGCGTTTGCTAATTTACCTATGCCGATACAGTTGGTGGGCATGGCGTTAGTTGGGCTGGTAGGTGGGATGGGTGCGCTCAACATCGTGCTCGGCAAGTTTAATATGAGCGTTAAAAGCCTACCTAAAGATATTGAAAAGATTGTCCCGCAGATTAAAAACCTCGCCTCGAGCATGTCAAGCGTGCCCTCAAAGGTGCTAAGCATCGGCAGTAAAGTCGGACTTGGTGGAGGCGCTGCGGCAGGCGAAGCGGGGGCGGCAGAAGGCGCTGTTGGAGGCGCTCTTGGAGGCACTACGGCAGAAGTAGGATTATTAGCCACGATAGGGCCCTTACTATTACCCGTAGTCGCCATCGTTGCCGCCATCGCAGCTGGTTTTGCGATTTTATATGCTACTTCCGGCACGTTTCGGAGTATGGTGGGGGGTATTCTAACTACCTTCCAATCAATCGTTGGATGGGTCGGGCAGCTTACTAGCGCGCTGATGAGTGGCAATTTTGCTAAAGCTGGCGACCTACTCAAAACAGGATTCCAAGGCGCTATAGATGCCCTCACTCACTTCAACTGGGGTGAGTGGGCTGGCAAGATGATCCAGTCTATTAAGGAAAGTGCCGGACAGATAGGTGGAATTATTCTTGGTGGTTTATCATCATTATCTGATATTGCCGATAAAATAACAAGCTGGCTCAATAACATCAACTGGGATCAGGTTATAAGCGGATTAGTTAACGCTATCACTGGTTTATTCGGCGGAGGCGGCGGAGGAGGGGCCGGAGCAACTGCTTCCGTGTCTACTGGGATGAATAAATCACTGGTTGACGGCGCTACGAAAGCCGCGCCTAACGTGCTCGCAAAATTGGTCGGAGCACTCGGAGGCCTGGCGCTCGCGCTTATAGAGCTACTTCCAAGAATAGGCTTAGCCATAGGGAAAGCCGCGCTCGAAGGCATCATAAATCTTGATTGGGGTGGCATCGCTAGTAAGATGTTCCAACCGTCACCGATTGGGGTGGCGCTCCTAAATGCAATTAAGTCAGTAGATTGGGGTGGAGCTGTTAGCGGATTCGTAAAGACTATAGGTGGAGCATTTGGTGGGGTTGGAAAAGCCTTAACAGGGATCAACTGGGGCGACGTCATAGCGGGACTTTTCAAGTCGCTTGCCAATTCTGCCGCACAGTTCTTGCAAACAATGCTTCAACTGTTTAGGATGGTTAACTGGCTCCAGATTTTCCAGCTACTTTTCGTTCTTTTGCCTTCATTTGGACAATCATTGATCCAAGGATTTAAACAAGTTGATTGGGGTCAAGCTCTTTCTGCTTTAGGAACCGCAATCAAAAGCATGCTCGGCGGAATAGGTGGCAGCATCACTAGCGCGCTTGGTGGCGCGTTAGGTGGAATTGGTGGCATGCTCGGCGGCGCGGCTGGAGGCATAGGTAGCGCGCTCAGCGGAGCGATGGGAGGTATTGGTGGGGCCCTTACCAGCGCGCTTAGCGGAGCAGCAAGCGGTCTTAGCGGAGTAGGCGCAGCAGTTAGCCAATGGGTAGCGGGCGGAATTACGTGGGCAAAAGGCATTGATACTGCGATAGTTTCTACCGTTAAAAAATGGATTCAAAGTTATATAGACTGGGCAAAGGGGATAGATACCGCAATAGTTTCTACCGTTAAAAAATGGATTCAAGGATACATTGATTGGGCAAAAGGCATTGATACTGCGATAGTTTCTACCGTTAAAAAATGGATTCAAAGTTATATAGACTGGGCGTTAGGCATAGATAAAACAATTGTCAATGCAGTCACAAACTTTTTACAGGGCGGGATCGATTGGGGTATCAAATTCCTCGCTGATCTAGCATCTGGCGTAACGAACTTTCTAACTGGTGGCGTCGATTGGGGTATCAAATTCCTCGCTGATCTAGCATCTGGCGTAACGAACTGGCTAACTGGTGGTGTTAACTGGGGTATTAAGGCTGTAGAAGATGTCGCAAAAATTATAGAAAATTGGATAGGCAGTGCTCTTACGTGGGGAGGGAAAATTGCTGACCAAGTAGTGTCGGCTGTAACATCATGGGTAAATGGCGCACTTGCGTGGGGGCAACAAATTGTTCAGTGGGCGCAACAAGCAGCTGGCATCTTACTCGGTGCGCAAAATAAAGGGGGACCGACAAAAGTAAGTGGACCGACCTCGCAACCAGTCCCAAGTCAACATTCAGGCAGCGGGCAGACGCTTTACCTCAGTGATCTCACTGGTGGTTGTAGTATCTGTAACCAATTAATGGCAGATTACCCCGATGCCAAAAAAGTTCAAGGTCTCTCGCCAAGGGGGCACTTAAGCACTTTAGCTGATCCATTCCCAGCAGCAGGAGGAGTAATCGTAGGTGCTATGCCAAGATTGCAGGGTGGCGGGCGTATTGGTGGTGCAGTAGGTTTTCAATACGGCCCCAGTCCTGTACCTAATGGATACGGTGGATGTTTTTGCCCACCGGGTTATACATTCGTTTCTAGCGACCCGACTTGTTGTAGCTGTGGGTTGTGTGTTAAAAATAGCGCAGTCGGGTCTATGGTTGGTGCTATAGGGCTTCCAAGATTGCAGGGTGGGGGGGTAGTTGGGGAGACATCCACACAGCAGATTGAGGCGCAATATGGCGTCGATGCACTTAGGGATTGGATTATTAATCAGGAAAAAAAGATTATACCCCCATTTTACTACGTAGGAGGTTTACAAGGCGGAGGGAATGTTGGGTCACGAGTAGGTGGGACTCACGTCATAGTTGGAGAAGCGGGCGAATCCGAAGCGATTATCCCAGCGCATTTATGGGGTGGGGATTGGTCAACGGTCTTAAATTCACTCCCTAGACTGGCGAAAGGCGGTATCACAGGAACAGGCGGCTTTCATGACACCTCTGGAACAAAGACGGAAGAGCATACACGAAAGACCGAAGAGAATACAAGAAAGATCGAAGAGAATACAAGAAAGCTCGGCAAGCATCCAACTCAAAAGCAGATAGATAAGTATAATCAAGAGCAGCAGTTACAGCAATGGGACAAATCACAGCTGGGCGGCAGCAAGAGTGCATACTACGCTCCATCGCGGACGGCAGACCAGGAAATTGAATATCTCACGGCGGTCGCGCTCAATACCGGAGAAACGAACGCGCAATTACAAAAACAAATCAACCTTGTTAATACATATTATCCGTTATATGGAAAAGCGGCATCGTCAACTATCGACGTAAAGGGCGCGTTGGAGAAATTGGCTGCGGACTTCGCGACACTTCCTGGTGGTTACAAAGCGGGCGGAGCGACGGCAGCGACCCCGGGCGCGTGGGAAGACCTTAAAACACACAAATGGAATTATCAAACATCCGACGAGGAAGTTGCATATTTAACAGAGCTTGCCGTGAATACAAAAGAGACGGCAGCGCAATTACAGAAACAGATCAATGCTGCCGAGACATATTATAAAGCCAGTGGAAGGGACACATCAAAGATCTCGGATGCGACTACGCTGATCGCAGCATATGGCGCACAAACTGCTGCTAATACTGCGAAGGCCGCAGCCGAAACCAACAAGAATATCACCAGCCTCGTATCTACAGTGACGAGCGGAATATCCTCAATCGGCGACGCTGTTTTTGGCCTTATGAGCGCGCAGGAAAGCCTAAAGATGCTTCCGCAGCGGTTCGGCGGCGTGCTCACAAATCTTGATTATTACCCACCGTACACGAGCCAGCCAGAAGGTAGTGGCACACCGCAGATTGTCACAGCATTGTCAGGATCAGGCACAGCGATAGGATCAAACTCTGTGGTATCTAACCTGCAACAGTACGGGCAGGCGCAGATAACCACGAACAAATCAATCTTTGATAGCGTTATGAATCTTGCTTCTACTGCGGGTAGTAGCATCATGGGTGTTATATCGGGCGTTTCAAACCTTACAACCGCCAGCACAGATAGCGCAACGAAGACAGGCGGGTCTATAAACACCAACGGGGCAAATCTTGTAAGTGCCGTAAATAATAATACTAACTCGACGTCGAACGCTATCTCAAATCTCTCATCTGTGATGGGAAGCGGGGGCAGCAGTGGCGGCAGTAGCGGAATAAGTGGGATAATAAGCGGAATCGTTGATATTTTTAAAGGGATATTCAACTTGGTCACCGATATATCCAACACGATAGCGGAACAGAAACAGCCAACAAGTGGCAATTTTTCATACGATGGCTCTTACTATATTACCCACTCAACAAAAGCTCCGATTGACTGGGGCAAAATCATCGGGGACGTTGGCACTATCTTCACTGGTATCGGGGCTGTCGCAACCGGGGCTATGGGTATGATGGGGATGCAACACGGCGGTATCATTACCCGTCCAACACGGGTGCTCGCAGGCGAAGCAGGTCCAGAAGCGGTTATCCCACTCAATAAAGTAGGTTCATTCGGCACACAGTACACAATCAATATGCACGTTTCTGGCGATGAAAATGACGCAGCAGTAAAAAGAATGGCTGACAAGGTGGTTAAACAGATACAGCGCAATGAACTCCTCCAGACGGGATGGTACTGATGGTTGATACTGCTGATACAACAGGCGTGAAAATATTTGTGCCGTATACAAAAATTCACTCAGAAACATTGCTCTCCCTTAATCCTTACGAATATACAACGGTGAAAATGACGTATTGGGATAGTTATAGGGAGTACTTTCAAGAGCGATGGGATGAGTGCGAGACCTTCATAAACGTCGAGCATGACATGGTATTTCCAAATGGAGCTATTGAAGAGTTAATAAACTGCCCTGAGCTGTGGTGCGGCTTCACGCAATACACAATTAGAGATTTGATACGATACCACTTCGGGCGCGATTTGGAAAATAAACTAAAAAGAGGGGTTGCCCCAGGGCTGGCTCTTGTTAAATTTGAGAGGGGGTTCATATTGGAACACCCATATATGTGGCGAGTTATGGATGCAGCAAAGGCGGTTCTCAATCATGCTATGGTGTGGAATCAGTGCGATATGTGGGCGTACATGAACGCAACGTGTCACCTGCATTATCCGCCAATCCTCAACGCTAACCCGGAAAGGGGAGATAATCTGAGGCTACTCTAATGGCAACAACAACTGATAAAATCTACTTCATTCGCGGTGACGGCGGAACCATTGACCTGACAGACCACGTTAATTATGATATCCGGTGGGGGGTAAGTGGCAGGTGGATGCCTCCGTATCAGTACACAAGCGAACCAGTGTACACATATCCAGGTGAAGTACTCAGGATTAAGCTGACGAAACCTCGAGAGATAGACCTGCCGATTACCGTTCTTGGTAAAGACCTTGAAGGCGTGCGAGAAAACTTGCGCGCTTTAAACGTTGCCTTCAGTTACGACCTCGGCTCAGCGAAACTGAAAGTAGTATCTCCTGACGGCAAGGTTAGGATGATTAATTGTTATTACAGCGAAGGGATGGGCTTTCAGGAAACATCTGATACTGCGTTTCCATCTGTGTTTTATGCGTTCCTTCCGATATTTACAGCGTTTGATCCGTACTGGTATGACCCAACGGAAAACGAACTATTTCTAAACGCGCAAGCTGGTGAGACAGGCATTAGCAGCATAAACTCAAAGATTACCCTTTACAATGAAGGCGATGTTCCAGCGTGGCCGGTGTGGTCGTTAACCGGGGCTTTTAGTGAAGTTGAAGTGCAGAATATAACAACTGGCTCTCTCTTTGATCTCCAGGAAGATGTAACAACTAAGCAATGCGTTTACATAGACACGCGGCCTGGAAACCGCGACGTATTACGCAACCACGTCGCCGTTGATTTTGGAAGCTTGAGTACTGATTCACAGTTATTCCCACTTGCACCAGGGCCAAATGAGATCGTGCCTATATTTACCGATAGCGACGAGAACACTGAGCTGCGAGTGAGATGGGTTAATAAGTACCTAGGAGTATAATTATGACATTTAAAAGCTGGTTTCTAGGACTAAGTGATAATGAGAAGGTTGCCTTTTTTGGGGTAATCGGATGTGGAATAGGTGGCCTACTTTTGTGGGCCGGTCAACTAGGGTGGGGTTTTGGCTTTTTGTTTGGTGGTTTTATCGGTATCCTTTTTCTAGGTAATTCGGAGAGTTAAAATCGTGGAGTTTCCAGCAGGCACATACGATATTTGGACACGCGGCAGCAACCTCCAGCGCATGGACTTAGTAGCTGATTTTACGACGTTAACTATTGATCTTAAATGGGGGGACGTGTCTACGTGGTCGCTCGTGCTGCCTACAAAAGAGTTTGTCAAACGGTGGCAACTCAGCGGACTATATAGCTCTATGTTAGTGCCCCCTGGCGGTTGTGGAGAATACGGCGCTCCGCTTGGCGTGATTATTACCAGAAACAACACGTCGCTGGAAGATGCACTCCTTACTGGTATTATCATAAGTGCGGAACGGGTGTATGATGGATTTACTGATACGGTAACATTGACTGGAGAGAGTGACACATCATTTTTAAAAACCCGCGACTTGTGGCCAGACCCCACCAGCGACTACGACAAGTCTACAGGCTGGTGGAGCGGTACTGCTGATATTTCGAGCGATGACGTGCTTGGCCCGTGTGAATCTTGTCTTGCGTATTACGTGAACTTCAATTTGGGCTCTTGGGCAGTACCGGAACGCAGGCTCAATTATTTTGATACTGCCCCAGACCGGCAGCGAGGAAATCAGGTTACCTATCAGGGGAAGTTCCAAAACCTGTTCACAGCATGCCAGGATATACTTGCTTCCCAAACCAACCTAGTTATTACAGAATCATTTGGGATCAAACAAGTGAGCGAAACCGCTTCGACGAGGCTTCTGTACTCTTGGTACGAACCAACCGATAAGACAGAGCAGGCGATTTTTGGTACTGAGTTAGGTACGATCTCGAAGTTTGATTATACCGAAAGCCTGCCGCAGGCGAATTATGTGATGTGTGGCGGGCCAAATTATGATATGTCAGGCAGCGGACAGACTAACGATTCATGTTATAGAATGTACACTGAAATCTTAAATCAGACGAGTGCTGAGCTTTACGGGAGACGTGAGGAGTTTACTGACTATGGTGGGAACGTTTCTGGTTCGAGCGGAAGCTCAGACCAAGAACTGGCGATAATGGCCGCCATGCAGAATCAGGCGCTTATCGAGTGCTCAAAGAACTCATATGCAATGAAAGCGAAAATCACGTTGCTTCCGTATGAAGGGCCAGAGTTTATGGATACGTTTGAGCTTGGAGATATCGTCTACGTTGATATTGGTTCAACACCTAACACATACACCGGGGGCGACCTCCAGTTTAGCGATGTAATACGTGAGATAAACATTACCGTGTCGCCAACTGATGGAGAGCGTGTAGTGCCGACTATTGCAGATGCCATGATATTTTCACGAAGCGGCGGCACAGCGGCTAGGCGGGCGCTGGCGGCCACAAAACAACTACGGACTATGGGGGGTATTTTGAAATGACCGTCGGAATACGGTACAACGATTATGACGTTTATAGGCCAAACCTTGCGTTCGGGGTTCAGTGGGATACATCAAACTCAGACCCGAATGCATGTTTGACCCGGATTGGAGATGCTGCAGATTTGAGCGTGGATACATCTGTACCTTCCACGGCGACGTATACAGTATATACCTCTGATTTTGATAGTTACATGCCTTGGAGTGGCATCCGGCGAGTAGAGATGAACCGCAATGGGGATTATGTCTCAACTCATGGCGAAGTTGATGGGGCAGGAATCAGCACGTTTAATGAGTCACTTACTGGTTCCACACTAATCATGGTGGAGATTCCTAAGTTCTGGTATCTAATTTTGAGGAATACACCAACAACAGGCATATGGCAGTACTGGGTCTCCCCGTTTCCTAAAGAGGGCTACACACTGCATCCAGCATTCTTGCGCGGCCAAAGCGGTGTGACTGCGAACGTTCTGGATTTCATTTACGTAGCCGCGTATGACGCATATATCGATCCGACGATTAGTGCAACGTATCCCAATCTCGACAGCATCGCAAACGTTACCCCGTCAACGGGGCAAACCCGCGCAACGTTCCGAGATTATGCATCAAATACAGGATTGAACTGTACGCGAGCAGGGCCGACAAACGTGTATGATTTTGGCATGATTGACTGGCAGACGTGGAACATGCTGGAACTACTGTATCTTGTCGAGTACGCGTCACTCAACAGCATGGTACCGTCTCAGTCAACGGCACAAGGGGGACTAAGTGCTGGCATAACCAACGACACCGCGATAGAGAAAACAGGTTGGACATCCTCGACAGACGTCAATGCACACGGCTTACACTCTTATGACTTGGGCAACAGCAGCGGACAAGTGCGGTGTAATACCATAGGCGGCAACCCCGTATATGCAATGAGCTATCGAGGGATTGAAAACCTCTGGGGGAATATTTATGCGATGCTCGATGGCATCAATATCGCGACAGACAGGAGTATCTGGGTCAACTTCACTGGTTCCGATACGGCAGACCAAATTATTACTGGCACCCCATATACTACAGGAACGTTAGGGGCTAACTATTCCACAAGTGGCACATCATACGCCTTTACTGGCCTTGCAGCTACGATTGTTACGACGAATACACAGGTTCAGGTCGCCGCATCGATAACATTCCAGAATAATACTATTCCTTGGGGAGGATCACATGCAGATGGTGTTAATGTGGCGATATACCGAACCCTGGCTGGAGGTTCCACCCCAGCGACAGGAGCCCCCCCCGGTGCATACGACTCACTCGTCTGGCAGGGTACATTTTACCCCGCGAGCATAAACACAAACAAAACTGTCGCCCCCACCTTTACTAATCCTGGCTTTAATAACCCGGGCCTCAGCGTCGGGTCAAGTTACTCTTATTATATATGCATCTCAGCAGTAGCCGGTACTGCAAAGGCAATCGCGGGGTCCACGTTAGAGCTGATAAACATAGCGGGAATAATGGAATGGCCCTACGTGCAGACATCATATACGGCTGCCACGACGAGCGGCAATCCAATGTACCCTACTGGGTGGGATTCATATCAGAATGATAACTGGCAGTTTGAAAAATATCAGATGGGTGGGTCAACGACGTCGTATATGTGTGCAGTTTACACCGTAAGCGACTGGTCAGTGCCAAGATTTCCAAGGGTGGGTGGTAGTTACAATACCGGACTTGGTAGCGGAATATTCAGTGAGGATGTAACGTTTGGCTACACCTCTTCGGACGCAGTGACCGGAACGCGGCTTCAGTATATCCGACCGCCTATACAGTATTACAAATATTAGGGGAGAGAAAAATGACAATAATCGGGGTAAACTGGGCTGGTAATGCTTCGTCGCCGACGCTGACGAGGATAGGACATGACGGCACGAATGGAACTTACACAGGCCCCGCGAGCGGCGGCACGTTATTTAATTCGTTCGGCACGTGGGAGAATATGCGGCGCGTTAACCTGTGGGACGATGGCACCGTGACATCGACATGGGGCACGCGATGTTATATCGATACGAACACCGGCTCGCTAGGGCAGGTGATGGTGCAGATCCCAGCGTTTTTGTGTTATATGGAGACATATTATTATGGTTCAGGGGAAGCAAGGTTTTATATCGCTGATATGGGGGATATAGGAAGCACGGTTACATTACACTCCGGCCTCACGCATACGCTTACCGAAGCGGACACGCACCAACTCTTTGTAGTTGATGGAAACTATGTCGATTATGCTTATGTAAGCGCATTTGAGGGGTACCTAAACCAAAATACAATAATGATCGACTCCGTAGCAGGGGTGACGCCAACTACCTTTGAAACGAATACAGTAGCGCGCTCATACGCAGAAGCTAGGGATACGGGGTGGGAACTGATGAACATACAAGCACTCTCGGCGCTGCAACTGCTTTATATAATTGAATACGCGTCACTTAATTCTCAAAGCGCGATTGGTAATGGGATAACGGGTGCTGGCGCATTGGCAAACACCGGTGCGACTGGGACAACAGGAACGGATCGTGGGAACTTGTCTTATGGAACGACCGGAAACAGCACAACTGCTATGAGTTATCGAGGAATCGAAAATCTCTGGGGGAACCAAAGAACTGTGATAGATGGGCTAAACGTTAACACTTCACTAGCCGCGTGGATAGCCCCACAGAGCCGAACCAGACCGACATATTATCAATGGGCTGACTACGCATCGCCGTATGTCTCATATGGCACGATTTTGAACGGTGCGGGGGGGAGTTGGATAAAAGCAATGATTCCTACTGGTATATTCGGGGCTAATACGTGTTATTTCCTACCGATTACAGGCAGCGGATCGGCGAGCACGTACTTCTGCGACGAAACGTGGATGGCTAGTACTGGCAATAACGTTTTGGTCGCGGGTGGACTATACAACGATGGCACTGCGGCAGGGATTTTCGCGCAGCGGTATGAAGTGGTTGACACAGTAGCGGAGGGCGCAAGACTTCAGTATATACCAAGTGCGGAGTAGAGTAGAAATGGAAACAGAAATGGAAACAGAAACATGCTCACACTGTGGGCTGCAGATAGGAAACCGTGAACTGCGACAGATTAAGATAGTAGAAGGAAAACGACACGTCTTTCACGGGAAGAAATCAGCGGCTCCAGGCTGCAAGGAAAAGTGGGAGGAAGGTAAGAAAACAGGTGAGTAAAAAATGGACACCATAACACGCGTATATGAGCTCATTACAGAGTTTACAGAAGATGAGCTAAACGGATTTCTTACTGAAGTCTGCGCGAAAAGCGTGTACGACGAGTTGAGCGATGAAGAGGCGGCTAAGATAATAGAAAAGCTACGAGAGAGACAAAGAGAAGAGGATAAAGGCTAAAATGGCAGAAGAAGAGATTGAATGGTTGCGGGTCAAGATCCCTAAAGAGGGGTGTGACATCTGTGGGAATACCGCCAAAGAGCTCGACCTCGTAGGTGGCAAGAAGGGCCGCACCTGGATATGCTTACGCTGCAAGAAAGATACTGAGATATACCTTTACACGACCCCAGAAGGGCGAGAGATGCTCAGGTCTATATTTGCCCGAAAGAAGGCTAAAGAGTTGTCCGTAGAGGAGGCGGCTGAGAGACACACGGCAGCCGAGTCTGAACAGGAGAAAAAAAGCAACTAAATCATCTACGCCAAAGTCATGGTGGACAAAACGCAAAAGATTAATGATTATAACCGTAGTGATGTTTATTGTGCTTCAGGCGTTCTTCCTTACGGATGGAATGCTTTTACAACCACTCCTTATTATCTCAGCCAGCTTTTCAGCGGCAGTCTACGCGGGGCTATCTGCGGTCACTATATTCTTTTTTGATATGGCACGACACGGGGGTTAAATAGATACATGGAAGACAGAGCACAAGATGCACAAGACGCATTAAACGTACAATCAATCGAGCGCGGGCCAAGGATTGAAGAGCTAGAACGCTTGGCGCGTGAAGCCCATGACGCGGTAATTGTCATTCAGGAACGGATGAAGGGGGTAACTGCCGAGCTGGGTGGGATAGACAAAGACACATGCGATGCGACGGAGCTGGCTGATAAGTCTCATGACCAGATCATAGAATTAGGGGTAAAACTAAAGTATATTTCAACAAAACAGGACGTCGTTATAGCGCGGCTCGATAATATAGATACAGCTCAGGATACTATTTTAGGGAAGGTGGCCAGCCTAACTTTGAAGAGTGCAACGGAAGAATCAGAGCAGCAGTCTTTTATACAGAAATACATAAATACATTATTAATGTTAGTTATCGGTGCGTTAGTGAGCGCGTTTGTTTGGTTCCATCATTAAAATAGATCTTTATAAAACAATCAACATAAATGGAGGTGATAAAGAAAATGAGTACTACAACTGTCGATCTCCGCATAGTCGTTAGCGTTATACTTGGTGGGTTAAATGCCTTAGTCCAGTCGGACTCTGCGCTAACACCCACGGAGACTGAGATGATCTCTTTGATAACGGCTGTCTTGAACGCTGTGCTAACCATACTGCCGGCCAGCGCAGAGATAAATTTGAGCGGCTAATACCTAAACACTGGAGGATAGCATGGCAAGATATATGCTCAAGGCGTCAGGAACGCTTCCAGGGGCATGGGTGTGGGTGCTTATTATAAGCATGTTGCTAGCTGGCGTAAATGCGTTACAAAGCTATGTACACCTAAGCGCCCTAGAATCTGCGATCCTACTTTTTGCGGGTGTTATACTGACCGTGGTCCTAAAGTTTGTCGAAAAGGCCGAGTAGGTCAAGGGCTATAATGCCCTTCTTTTCTCTTTTTTACCCTTAACTCCTTAGTGTTATTGCTGCACCATAGAAAACAAGGCCACTCCGCAGTCCAATCGCGATTTTGAGAGTCCGTATATAAAGATAGCGTAGCCTTTTTGCTAGGACTGAGCTTTGTGTAGGTGTGTTAGGTAATTATATATACTATTAGTGTATTATAGTATTATTGTAGGATAACTACAATGAGGTGAATGGATATGGAGAACATTATGAAAAGTCCTTGTGATGGTTGTCAAGGTAAGTTGTATGAGGAAGACGCTTGCACACTTACATGTAAAGAATACAAAGAATACCAAGAGTTTTGGGAGAGATATTTTGATAATAAGGACGATAAGAAGGTAAAAAATGAATAAATCAATACCATTAAGTGATAAAACATACTGGGAGCTACAGCGAATAAAGCAAGAGAGATCAAAAGAACAGAACAGACGCGTGACGTGGGATGAGGTTATCCAGCACCTATTAACGCGGCGGTTAATCAGTTTACGGCAAGGTGAGTGAAATGATAAAAAAATTACTAGTTATTACCGTACTCATAATGACATTATTTATAGCTGGAGCCGGATGCACCTCGCTGCCCCCTTTAATTAAAACGTCACATGTGAACGCCTATGCAAATGCGTTTGTAAATTCGACTAGAGACAACTCTGGACTAACCTTAATCAGTTCCAATATAGTTCAGAACGGCTCCGACGCTGTGCAGGTCTCTATGACGCTACAGAACACAACGCCGACCTTGATCTGGTCGAACGGCTCAATGTATACCTATGCCCTAAACATAAAACAGTTTGACAATACGAACGACGCGAGTAACTTCTTTAACAGCACGAGCTTTGGATATAGCCCACACACCCCGGTTAACAGCGCCATATACGAGCAGGTTATGGGACACACACCAACGATAAACCGTTACTCAACCCAGACAGCAAGCTTGAGTTTATTTGGAGCTTTGATTAATATAGCGTTCCAGCAGGATGAGTTTGTTACTTACGGCACAGCAAACGGGGGACCTGTATAGAATGTGGTGAGAAATAATTTCGTGAAATAAGCAAAAAGCGAAATAACGAAGCTCATCTCAGTCTTTATTTTTCCTCCTAAACCATCGCTTCCACCAAGGCTCCGCTGCAGGTAGAAGTTTTGTCGTAACGAGATCATACTGCCCCCGTAACCATTCAAAATCAAAGTTAAGCTTTGTATATTCTTTCTCTCGCAGCTGCAGCAATTCACCCCTGTGTTCCAGCTCTTTTTTAAGCAGATCAATATTATGCGCTTCTGATGAGTAATATATCTCAACGGCATGTTGAATGACCTTCTGCCTAGATGTGCCGTTGTCAAGAGTGTCCCGCTCTACTTTCTCTAAGAGATCATCGTCGAGATCCAGTTTGATTGATGGCATAAGTTGTAACCTTATAAGGAGAGATGATAAAGGTTATGATTGTGATGAGAAAGTTAAGCTGGATTAAACTTACAGATCCTTTATAAAAAAGTTACAAATCTGTAAACCTGTGTTAGCTTCCGAAAGACCCCTCTCAAAAAAAGAGTGAGTAAGTTAATCAAAAAAATCCTTCGTTTGTTATTGTATTTTATACTATAAATAAGTTGGTAAATAGCACGCACATCTGAATATCACTTTCGTTAGGAGGAGATTGCTTCGCGGAGTCGGTACAGATTTACAGATTTGCAACTCTTTTATATATAATCAGCACACACTAATATTTATGGCAAATATCTTCCGACTTAGACCGGGACTCTCCGAACAAAACCACGTCCGGATAAGAAAAGAGCTGCGAGATAGGATAGACGGATGTTTTGAACCAGGGTGTTGGACTCTGAAAGATAAGGACGATACAGGTCAACTTTATCTAACTAAGGAGATGGTGGAGACAGATGATGGTCAAGGGAGATACGTTCAAATTCGCAGATATCTCTTTTTGACAACATGGTACACGCTACCAGACAGACGTAAGCTTTTTGTATGCTGCGACCATACACGCTGCCAAAACCCAACTCACACGACGTATAAAGGATTTAAGCCACCGTACGGTCGAGTAACTGAATTGATCTCTACTGGTTGGATCACGGAAGAAAAGGCTAGAGATTATTATAATGGGAGAAAAAACGAACGACACGGAAATTATTGATTTTCGCGTTAATAATTAAAAATAAGCCCTCTATGGTTTGTAACACCCTTGTGTAACATAGCTTTAACGTATCACAAACCAATAAGCTTTTATTGGAAGCCTTCATTTAGGTTTTCCCTAATGGGGGTGAACTATTATGGCAACAGAAGGAATTGAAACAAAGGAAGAATACCCAAAAGAAACAAAACGATTATTTGTTAGTACAAAACTAATCCGCCCTAATCGCTTAAACCCTCGCACAGAGGTCGATAAAGAGGAGGATAAACAACTATTCCAGAGTATTTCAGTTCGAGGAGTTGATACTGAGATACGCGTGCGACCGATAGAGGAAGACGAAGAAGGCCATCTTTACGAGGTCTATGACGGCGACAGGCGCTTACAGGCCGCGATTAAGGCAAAGCAAGCCACTGTTCCTATACTTATCCTGTCGAAAACGGACGATGAGGTCTTGGAATTTGGACTCGTTTCTACCATCCGTCGAAACCTCAGCGGCGTTGAGATGGGAAGAGCTCTTTTAGAATTACAAAAGCGCTTTAGCTCAAAGTATCCAAATCAACGGGCAATGGCGCGCAGGCTTGGCATATCAACAGCAAGAATTAATCAGTTTGTTAAACTCGTAACAGACCTTGATCCGGAAGTGCAGGACCTTGTAGCACCATCAGATCAGTCAGGCAAGATCCCGCAAGGTTCGATAACTGACAGAATAGCGTATGAAATATCACATATTCCTGATAAAGAAAGACAAAGGGAAGTAGCGCAGGAGATAGTGACGCATCCGAAGCTCACAAGCGACAGAGCGCGACTATTAATTTCAGAAGCCCGTGAGGAACCAGAAACGCCTATAACTGAGTTAACGCAACGACGACTCGAGCACCTTGAACCGCTCCGGCCCACACTTGTCATGACAGCAGCAGACTACGAGGCCCTGCGGTCCGGAACGAAACGGGTTCTCATAGAACGCACGCTCAAACCAGGATTAAGGGAGGATGCTATTGTTGAACCACTCATCAGAGCTGAGCCGCTTGAAATTTCTGACGTGTTCAAAAGACCACTGGGCCGGTTCAAAGACATGGATGCAAAGAGCGCTGGGTATCCCGATCTTGAGACGTTTAAAGAGGCATGGATAGAGAAATATAAAGTTGAGTGGAACCCCCAGGAAATAGTTTATGTCGTATTGTTTAAATGAGGAGATGAAAAATGAAACAGACAGAGCGTGAGCAGTTAACCGCGTTACGTGATAGACTCCTTAAAGAGTATGACGAAACCGAATGGCGAGAAGGTTATTATGAAGAAACATATGATGATGCATGGTTTGTTCCTGGTAACGAAGACGCACAAAAGATTGCTGAAAGCGCCATTGAAGGTATTGAAGAACAGTTAGGCCTCGAATCTACGTTACAAAAACGCAGAGATGAGAAGAAACATAGAGAATGGCAACGTCTACACAAGTTACGAGAGAAGGAACGGCGGCAAGATATTGATTCGATTGCACGACAAGTTAAAGGAAAGGTGGATACGTACCTTTGTGAGGAGTATAATACGATTCCGCGAGAGACGGTGTTATCAGTAGGTAAAGGTGAATTCAAATATACCGTTGATGGCCACAATGTTACGGAAGAGCAATTTTGTGAATACGAAAAGGCGATGCATAAACGCCGTTAATCTAATTAACCTAGGTTAACACTCGCTTTCTTTTTTTGTACTATTTTTGTTATTAGAGGTAAATAGAAAGCTTTTTATTGAAAGGATGCATTAAGGTAAATGGGTACATGAGAGTGTATCCAGCCTAAAAGTTAACCTAGGTTAATACCAAGGTTAACAAAAGAGGTGACTAAAAATGCAAGAACCAATTCTTAAGTCATCCGTCGAGGCGACAGCGGAACAGATTCTTCGGGATCTCCGCAACTCGCGGAACCACATAAAGTCGTTGAGTGACGCAATCGCAGAAACCGAATACGAAGCTGCAGGAGTCATGGATCAACTCAACTTAGCGAAGGCTCAGGCGTTCGTTAAGGCGGCAACTGAGGTCAGCAAGATCACAGGCAAGCTTATTAATCCGAACCTTGACAGCCAAAAAGCAGCTAGTGAAATCATGCTTCGCGACGTTGAAGGTTACGAGGCTGCACTTGACGCGCACAGGGACATGCTGAAGGTAGTGCAGAAGATGAAAAACGAGATCGTCTGCGAGCACGAGAGACGTGGAGACTTGAAAATCCGCGTGGAGCTTCTAAAGCTATTATCAACGGAAGTGGACTAAATGGTTAAAAAGAGTGGCTACTTTTCTAAGATCAGCATGGTTATGGATGAGGGGATATTACTTTCTCTCTTTGACTATGCCAACGCCCGACACGTAACTCCCGACCTTGTAGTTGAACAACTTATAGAGGGGTTGGACTGAGATGTGCCAAGGTTTAGCGGTAATAACCGAAAAGATAGATGGAGAATGGAAAGTTTACGCACAACCGAAAGTGTGTTCGCATGATGAACTTTTAGCAACGCTTGATGATGACCTACGTTATGGAAAAAGACCGCATATTAAATTTGAAGTGTTGTTTCCAGACCAGATACGAGATGATATTGTACACGACGTAGCTGATAAGTATTACCCAGATGGGTGGGTAATCAAACGTGGCTATAAACTCCGAGCTTGTAAAGAAGCATTCGCAGCAGTAGCGCGTAGTATCTTCAACATCGCCGATTTGGAATCGTGGTTTACACCACAGATGTTACAGAGTGCTAACCTTTGGGGTGCTGACCTTTGGGGTGCTGACCTTCAGGATGCTAACCTTCAGGGTACTAACCTTTGGGGTGCTGACCTTCGGGATGCTGACCTTCAGGGTGCTGACCTTCGGGATGCTGACCTTCAGCGTGCTAACCTTCGGGGTGCTGACCTTCAGGGTGCTGACCTTCAGCGTGCTAACCTTCGGGGTGCTAACCTTTGGGGTGCTAACCTTCAGAGTGCTAACCTTCAGAGTGCTAACCTTTGGGGTGCTGACCTTTGGGGTGCTAACCTTTGGGGTGCTAACCTTCAGGGTGCGCTAAACAAAGACAAAGCAGTTGGATTAGAAGAAAAAGAGGCTGAAAAATGATCATCGACGGCGAGCACTGTAAATATTGCGGCGCTTCACTAGGTGAAGAGGAGCAGGCTTTTATGCACACATGCCACCAGTGTGACCAGCGCCAGCGCATAAACGTTTTTATAAGACCAGTGCTTTCTTATGAATGGGGGTGCATCTGAATGTCTCAGGAAAGAAGGTGCGACACCTGCATAAACGTGCGTAACTCAGACAGCTACGCTCCGCACCGCTGGTGTATCCCGCAGCGTGCTTATTTTGAGAAAGATCATTCCTGTAATCAATGGGGGGATAAAGATGGCTGCTAATACTGCTAATATCACAACCACAACTAAAATTAATAGGCGGCATACTCTTTTTCGTGAAACATGGGTTACAGTTGCTAAGCTGTACTGGTTCCTGTTTTTAAACGGCATTGCAACGGTCATAATCCTATACGGTCTTTCGTTAATCATCAAGGTAGGCGTACGATGAACCATGATTTAACACATGAGCAAATTACCAAAGAATTCAATTCTATCTGGGAAGTAATCTCACAGCTAGAAGACAGTGTTAAAGAGCACCTAAGGCAGATTGAGGATATACGGAGATCAGTCCAAGAAAAACGGCATACTGAAGGATTAATCCAGGTTAACGAGGAGGCGCATATTGCTCAAGAGACAGACATCCAAGTACCGTGAATGGCGAACCGACTCTAGCAGCGAACTTGATCTTTTGGATCAGGGAATACTTGACTGCCTCCGCGACCGGCCAGGCAGTAACGTAAAAATGATTTGGATGTGTCTTGTGCTCGGTCGGTTCAGCGGATTAAAACAACCTATGCTGTATCATCGGATCAGAACATTAGAAAAGGAAGGATACGTCAGAACAGAGAAAGTGTGGTATGAGCGCAAGTGTTACGTTACGTGATATACGCAGAGATAGGCTTTTTCTCTCTACATACGCTAGGAGTCCTAACTGGTCTAGAGTAAGCAGACGGTTCAGGAAAAAACACCCCGCTTGTGCAGTATGTGGCGCTATAGCTCGTAGCAATAACAGCGCTGTTCATCATGTGTTGCCGTTCCAGTGGTATCCGGAAAAAGAATTGGATGAGGATAATCTGATAACGCTTTGCCGTACGCATCACTGGTCTTTCGGCCATTTATGTAGATGGGTAAGCTATAATCCTGATGTAGTTGAAGATGCAAGAATTTGGAACAATAAGATTAAAAATAGACCGAAATGGAAACAGCTGATCTGATATGATAATCGAACTGATTGTGATTGAACTTTGCATAGGCGTCGGAGTCTTGGTTGAAGGGCTCTTGATCTTTAAGGGTTTTGATATGCTTGCACGACGCTTGAACGTAAAGTTGTAATAAGGAGTGATAACGTTGGGATTCCTGGAACTTGACCACAGACTGAGCGAAATACAAGAAGATGAATGTAAAGAATTGTACAGTCGCGACGTGCTCCTGCTCGCAGAGGCCCTCTGCGCGTTAGCTGAGGAAGTCTATAAACTAAGACTCAACATTAAAATCTGAAACTAGTAAGATGGTAAAATATCAAAGTAAAAAGATGTTATGGGAAAGGAGAAGAGCAGAGGAAGGATACAGAAAGCTCTACATCTGGCTCGGACCTGATATACGCGAAACAGTAGAGAAAATGGCGCACGATGAAATGCTGCCAGTATCGGCGATGGTTGAAGAGATCTTAAAAAAGGTGATATTGGGGTGAAAAATGACAGATCATCCAACTAAAGTAACTATTGTGACAAAGGGAATTCGTGCAGAAGCCAAACGAATAAAAAGAGAAGACGGAAGTATAGAATGGGGAATAGTCTCAATTACGAAAGAGGCAGAAAAATGAAAGAACTAAAAACAGAAGAAGAATGGAAAGCTGAACAGGCCAGAAAAGAGGAAGAATTTATCCCCAGTGAGTCTGAAGAGGATGAAGCAGCAAAGGCATTTAAAGTAACTAAACCCAAAAAAGAACCGCGTTATATGACTCCCTCAGAAGTTAACGCAGAAAGGGCAGATGAAAGGCCATATAAAGTAGTAAATGTTGATACTCCAAATTCTGCAAGCTCAACAGAAGAACGCGGCCCAAAGCATGAAACAATAGAAATAATCCGCAAGAAGCATCTTAGTGCAGTAAAAGAAGACGTTTACGAAGCTGTAATAAGGAAAACATGGACAAGCGAAGATCCAGACTATTACAATAAAACACCAGACGGCAGCCCTGGAGTCAGGACGTTTTTATACATCTCTTTTGAAACCTCTTTTGGCGAGATAACCAGGCGCATGTCACTAAACTATAATGAAGGCTCAATACTGCGTGATTTAGTTAGCGTTACACTAGGTGGGTATCCTGAGTCGCTGACTACTGATGACCTCCTGGGCCAGCATGTGAGAGTGATGGTGAAGAACGTAAAGAACCAGCGGGGAGACGAGTGGCCTCGTATTGTCCAGTTTCTTCCGAGCACTACGCAGTTTAAATCAGGTGGCTGAAAAATGGTTAAAGCATCACCAAAACCAAAATCTAAAGCAGAACCAACATCTGTATTTATAACGTGTCCGTTTTGCGAGAAAGAACAACTTGAGATTATACCAGAATGTTTATTTGACAAGGAAGGGTTGGTGGTTACTGCATGCCCCTCATGTGACAACAGTTGGTTAACCATCCCAAATACAGAAATAAAAGATATTACTGCGCTTGGGCAGCTAATCGGGAATGAAAAATGACCACCTTAAAAAAGCACTACCGGACCATGATGTGGCTGCTATTTGGCATGCCTAAGAATATGCACATTTTATGGGAGATTGAAAAATGACACCAGAAGAATTTGAAAAGAAAGTTAAGGAAGCCCTAAGTTATAATGGGGAACTTGGAATCTTTGATAACGAAGAAGCTCACAGTAAGATAGATGATTTATGTTTTGATGTGCTAGAAGAAGCAGGGTACACGGAAGGAATGAAACTTATTAGAAAATATGAGGGGGACTTTTGGTACGCGTGAAGAGTGAAAAATGACCGAAAATTGCACCTACTGCGGCAGGGAGATAAAGGAACGCGAGTCTATTCTTATTGGGATGCGAGACGGTGAGCAGTACCAGTTGCACCTCGCTTGTAGAGCGAACTATCTAAGATCACCAAATAAATGAGGCCTATCAAATGGTTGAGGAACTAGAACTTAAAGAGATTGAGATCACACTCAACGGAGCAGATATCGCGGCCTTTATGGTAATGTCGTGCGAATCAATAGTCACAGGGCTTGCTACATTGTTGAATATCTTACAAAGAAGAGGCATACCTGACAGCGATCCAGAAGTTACTAAAATGCGCGATGATTATCATGAGTATTTACAGCGGCTTGAACTTGCTCTGAGGATTCAAATGAAACTCCATGAGATGAAAGAAAGCGATCAAAAACCATTACAGTATGATGTTGGCTACGGTTGAAGAATGAAGCTCTATTCTGAGAGTCTTTATCTTACAGCAATGGCACAAATAGGCCCCTGTACTTCCCGGGAACTAGCAAAAGCAACAAAGACCTCGCAGCCTACGACATGTAGGTATTTACTGCAACTACGCCAGGATGGAAAGGTAGGTATGTGGCTCTCAACAACTGACGGTAGGCGGATTATGTACCATCTTAAGAGGTAAAACATGCTGTGCGAACAATGCGGCAGGGAGATAAAATCACGCGAACCACATTATAGTGGGGTAAGGGATGCCATGCCGTACACTATCCATTCAGCCTGTAGAGAGGCATGGATGCACCAGGATACGAATATAAAAGAGGGTGAAAAATGAAGCTTCCTTCGCCGTGTAACAGCTGCTCGAACGCAGTCATACGACATAATGCGTACTACTGCAAAGCACGAGGGTTTAACCTTCCTACCGAGCACGAGGAGCTAATAAGCTTAGACCTAACGCTTGTACTGTGTAACTCTTATGCAAGAAATGGCCAAAATAAAACGCTGCCACACCTGCAGGCGGGCATATACGTTGAGAGACCTACACATCCGCTGCAGGGACACAGGCGAAACAATAAGCGCATTTACCGAGGCATGCCCGTCCTATGCCGGTGATCCGAAAAAGCTGAGCAGAGGGTGGGGCGTTATGATGAGACTGCAGAACATTTCAGATAAGGAGGGGTTAAATGGAAAGGACTAAAAAGATTGAAAGAATAGAAAAAAGAATCGAACGCTATCGTGAAGAGATTAGGGATATTAGAATAAACAGATTAATCCCAATGGGCTACCGCTCCTACTGCCTTCGACACCGGAATGCTAAAAAAGATCATGCGATGACCGTTGCTTTTTGTATCGTGCCCTGGGTGCTGGCTGTGGTTATTGTATTTGGAGTGCTGAAATGAAGTAGGAAAGGCTAGTAGTCATGTGGCTGTTAGCCCCTAACTTAAAAAAAGAGTTGAAAAACCAATGAATGAAATAGACGAACGAAGCGTCGCAACGACGACCGATGCGAATCTTTTGTACAAGAAGATCAAAACCGAGTCGTTCATTGCGTCGAATTGCTTCACCCGCATCATTCCGATGGTGAAACAAGAAAAGATACTGCGCTTGATGGCATCGCGCGGTTGGCTAAAGAACAACGAACCGATAGAATCAGACCTCCCTCAATTCCTACGACATAAAGTGAAGTGCGTCGAAGACGTTGGGGTAACCTACGACGTTAGACGAAGTAAAGAGAGAGCTGAGTTCCCAGTGAACGAAACAATCGATTATATCAGACAGAGCCATTGCGACGACCTGACCATTCACAATATAGTGGTGAGAGGAAAGATGCCAGACCTAGGCGACGTGCTCAATAAAAAGGAGGGAGCAAAACGCTTTCATCCAGACACGGAATATGCAGTGAGCATGAAGAACACGCCGCTTTCTAACATGTTGTTTCTCGACGACGAAAGCGTCAAGAAAGCAATAACCGAGCAACACCAACAAGAAATGCGTCATTATCACATGCAGCCAGGCATTCTTGATGTGGCAGAGGTGCGTATATATCGGGAATGGATGCGCGGGAAGGGTGATAAACTCCCCACTCAATATATAAAGATCTACAGTTCTGGCAAATTAACGCTAGATGAGGAGGGAATAGAAGGATTTACTGAGCACCTTAGAGACGTATTTGACCAGAGTAAGTTCGTGCAAGCAAAGGCAGTAGGCGATCAAAAAGAACCTCCTTTAGTAATTGAGCCAATACAGGAACGCCAGGATTGTTGGAGACCAGAATATGGTTGGTTCACGAAAGGATGTGAGCGATAAGCCGCTTTATGCGGCTTTTTCCTTTTTAGGGGGCACAGAATGGTGCTACGTAAGACAGTTATAGTCAATTGTGATTGGTGTGGAAAAGAAATAGAAATTAGCTCGTCCGAGCTAGGACTCAAGAGGCATTTTTGCAATCCCGAATGTAGAGGTAAGTATCACTCAGCACATGGGAAAAACATTAGAGAACGAATATGCCTTCGGTGTAAGAACAGTTATTGGAATAATAATAGTAATACTGATTTTTGCTACTATTGCGGTCGTCTTTTAGAGGAGGCTGCAACAAAGATAAGGATAAAAGAAGATTTGAGTTATAGAGAATATTACCTAGAAAGGGAGCGCCGGTGGTACGCGAACAAGCCTTTAAAAAAATTTATTTGTGAATATTGTAAAAAACCAGGTAAAGCAAAAGTTTCTAATGCACGTTTTCATAATAGGTGTGCTCCGAAAGCTAGAGCAAAAACTCTTACGATACTAACCAGAAACCAAAGAGAAGAGATCAGGCGGAAAGACGCACTCATTGAACAACTGCAAATCGAAGTAAACACAGCTAAAGAGTGGTGGGATTATTACGAACAGAGAAGCGCCCTCAAAGAGGAAACGATTCAAAGACTTACTTTTGTTTTAGAACGTGCCTCAGAACGTGCCTCAAAACATAAACTAAGAACAAATGGCAAGCAAAACCAACTTGATCCACAGGCATAAACTCCTCATGAACAATATCATAGGACGTGAAGACTCTAAAGGAGCGTTTCACGGCGGTCAGAACTACAATATCATACGCGCCGTCTATCGCAAACAGAAACCTTTGATTTTACGCTATGTCCGTTCAAGGACACCAAAAATGGCGATAGAAGGCTTACCGTTATTCTTCAAAGTGAACTTTAAACCTATGTGGTCTCGAGCACTCAAGCAAGTATGGCTCAACGCCGCTGAGGAAGCTGAAGACTTTGTAAAAGAACATCATAATCCAGTTAAAAAGACAGAGGAAATAATTCAAAAGGATTATCAGGATTATGCAGATGAATGGATGGATCAGCACGCAGGAACTAAGATTGATGGGATAACTGACACAGACCAGGAGTGGTTAGCGAATACGTTAAGAAGCGGTGTAAGTGAGGGTAAGACACAGGACGAGATAGCCGATGATCTAGTAGATGATTTTGATAATGTATCAGATAGTAGGGCGCGTACAATTGCGACTACTGAGACGCACGGGGCATATTCTTACGCGAGCAATGAAACTGCTAAAGACTTGCTTCCAGACGGAGCAACAAAAATTTGGTGGACTACATCTGGAAACCCACGCCCTAGCCACGAGGAAATTGAAGGCACAGAAATCGCAATAGATGACGTTTTTGAACTTGAAGACGGCGATTTGGCATATCCTGGTGATCCAAGCGGCCCAGCTTCTGAAACCATTAATTGTATGTGCGTCTTAGAATATTCGACGGGGCCCTCAGAAGAAGAAAGCGAACTATCACCAGAAGAGGAAGAATCAGCACTAGGTGAGGCAAGCATGGCGCTACCAGAGGAAGAATAGATGGAACCGCTAATAAAAACATGTGAGCACTGCGGCAAGGTTATGACTTTGTATTGGCGCTCAAAGCTCAGAAAATATTGCGATGAGTGTAGGAAGAAAGTCAATGCAGAATTAATGCGAGCAAAAAGAGAACGCGAAGGGGGTTCAAAATATTATTATAAACCTCGCTTACCGAGGATTAAGCCGTGCGTAAAATGTGGTACTATAATGCTTTTATCAGGACCTGGTAAGAATAGAAGATATTGTCATTCATGTTCAACTGCTATATCTGCAGAAAAAGCTTGGAATTTTCATATAAGGACATACAACTACAAAGGACCATTTCATAAAGAGATTAAATGCATTGATTGTGGAATAATATTAATGGCACGAAGCCCGCTAAAAAAGCGTTGTAGCGACTGCCAAAGAAAAGCAGATAATTTATCTGCGATAGAGAGTAAAAAGAAGAACCATATTAAATATGCAGCAATTAAGAAGATTGCCACGCACCGACGAAGAGTAAAAGCGCGTCAGAATGAAGGTGTGGTTAAACAAAAAGACGTCTTAGCTTTAGCCGATCAACAAAATCACCGCTGCTATTATTGTGGGGCATCATTTTTTATTAACGGTACTCTCGAATATTATTTTGAAATAGAACACAAGATCCCTATATCACGCGGCGGCTCTAATGATATAACGAATGTAGCGCTCGCATGTCGAGAATGCAATGCTCGAAAAGGAATACAAACTGAAGCTGAATTCATGGGGATAATGATGACGTCTAGTAGGGAAGAATAAATGCCAATGACTGTCGACAAGCGCCATATTATCATTAAAAAATGCGCTTATCCAGGATGCAGCACACCAATAAAAGTCGAAAAAGGACGATGGGAAGGCAAGTTTTATGTTCGGGTTAAAGGCTGGAGGCAACGCAAGTACTGTCCTGAGCACGAATGGATACGGTGTAAACAAAAAGGAGTAAAAGATGTCTGAACTAACATTTGGGCGCTGTAATAGATGCGGCGAGCACGTTTCTGGGCATGCTGTTTATGTTGATGGAATACTATGGTGCAGTTATTGCGAGTTGGACAAGCGGCATAAATTGCTTGACGAGATCCTTAAAGAGATAAGCTAAGGTGAACGCCCCTATCAAATGCCAAAATCAGAAATGCAGGAAGCCAATAATACCAAAGCACTACCTGACATTTGACGGAGATAAGACGTACGTGCTTTGTCCTTATTGCCAGAGCGTTGTGCCTATTCCGGTATTAGAGAATGAAAATAACGCGGTTTTAAAAGAATGGAACAAATGTAAAAAAGAGGGCTGAAAAATGAAGTGGAGATGTAATCGTACTAATATAGAAATACCATTATGGAGCAAGCAACATAAGCCATTGAAATCCTGTCGTTTTGGCTATGATGTTTGTCGCGGTGACTATTTCCACCCATTTAAAGGAGAGTTGTGGCTCCCACCATGGAGTAAAAATATTCACTATTGTTATCAATGCGTAGACTCAGAACTTATAGAAAAAGAGGCTGAAAAATGACTAACACAGAACAAAAAGAAAAGAAAGAATGGCCCATTCCAGCTGGTCGTCGTGACCCTGTAGACCCTTCATTAGTGGAGTGGTACTGGTACTATCCGATGTGTTGGGAGTAAAAAATGATCTGGTTAGCAGCATTAATAGGGCTCATCCTTTTCTTAGATGGGATAGTTAGCATCGCAGCGAAAGGAGCTCACGGTTGGGTTTTCGATGGCGGTCGCATCATACGGTCGTACATCGGCGTAACGCTAATGTGCATGGCGTTCTTAGGCCTCGGAACCTGGGGCTGGGCGCTATTAGTAGGTCTAGGAGTTTGGATTATCATGGACGGTGTAGGTAGTATCTACATAGAACAGGGCCAGGTGCACAACATAATGCGCGACGGTGGGCGCGTCTTTAGGGCGCTCTTAGGAGCAATTTTAATCGTGATGGGTACGGTTATGAGGTGATCTGTTTAAAGGTTTAAAGATGGTAACACAGCCAAAGGTGAGGCGGGCTAACACGAGCTCGATAGAAGCAACACATGAAGTTCCGATCCAATGGTCAGGGGCCTCAGAGAATATAGGCAAAGTACCGTGTCCATGGCCAGGTAAGAACTCATTAACTACGGGTACGCGGTCAATTAGAAACTGTTACGACTGCGTGCATTTCATATCTCGAACAAAGAAAGCCGTGAGTTGTACGTTCGGCAACGGCAAAACTGTTAAACATATTTGAGAGGCAATGGCAGAAGATACAATCGCAGAAGTAAACCCAAAGCGATGGGGGCCGCTGGAGTTATTCAGGGTAGTATATCCAGGCGATACCGACTTCGATAAACTTGATGTATTATACCCTGGACGCATTGGTTACATCTTTAAGCGCAAGGATGGCAGCATAGAGCGCATCGTTATCGCTAGAACATGGCCGCACGATGTAAGCGACGAAAATGAAACGGGGGTTTATTCGAGCGATGACTGATAAACAACAACTCGGCGGCACTCTAATTTTCTTGGCCGGATTTTTAGGACTATTGCTTATACCTGTTATGGAAGCGTTAAACCCTACCTATTCGGTGCGCTTAGATACGATCAGTGAACTGGGTGCGCTGTCGCCAACGATACTACTTTTCGGCATTACACTTGTAACCGCTGGATCACTCGCACTAATAGGCGCGCTGCTGGTACGTAAAACGCTCGGCAGCCGATTCACTGGGCTTTTATGTATATCCTGCTTAGGTCAAATTGGCGTAGGGGTATTCCCTTCGCTGCATCCATTTAAATATGCACCGTATCTGCATATTTCATCTGCAATGTTGATAGTCGTATTTGGCGCAATCGTTATGCTTTTCTTTTACAAGCGGTTTAATCCGCCGTTTACGTACGTCTCGATAGTATTAGGCATTATCACGCTTGCAGGCGGCGCTTTGATGTTTTCAGGTCTGTTAGGCACAGGCGGCATGGAACGGGTTATGTTCTATCCGCTTATTGTATGGGAAGTTGGATTAGGCGCTGCACTGATGGACTTACATCCGAAGCTGAGTTTGAGGAGAGTAAAAGATGACTTTTGAATCAGTTTGTACGTTTTGCAGGTATCGCTGTTTTGATAGTGAACCGTGGCTGTGTGGTGAAAATACCAATAAGGTATTAGATTTAACGAAGGAAAAAGAGGCTGAAAAATGACTAAAAAGCAGACAAGGTCAGATAAGTTGAATAGCATGATAATCAGCGCAGTAGAAATGGCATTTAACAATGCGACGATAGAAGAAGTACTGCAAATCAGTTATGAAGATAGGGGTGATTTTTTACAGAAGCTAAAGGGGATGTTGCCGGGTGAGTGGAAACCGTATGAATACGGGGTGAAAGAGAGGCTGAAAAATGACTGATAACGAATGTACAGATGATAAACCAATACTCTGTCAGTCCTGTAAGAATTGCAAAAGTCCTTGGCTCGTAACGGCAGATTGGGGTGGTGATTTGGATATTGAGTGCACCATCGGCGGCACATTTTGGGTAACGTCTCCCCCTAACTTTATTGATATTAGTTGTAGCAAATATGAAAAGAGGCTGAAAAATGACTGCCTATAATAGGTGTAGATATTGTGGGGATTTCAACGGGCTTACGGGTAAGCGTAATAGAAATGTAGAGGATTGTATATTCATCGAAAAACTAATGGCGAACTTTATAATTAGGCAAGAAAAAGAGGCTGAAAAAATGACTTGGGATAAAAAGTCAGTACGCCTTTGGTTATTACAACTTGACAAAATAGAGGAAATATTGAAAAGAAGAAAAGAAAAAGAGGCTGAAAAATGATGATTTTTAAACCAAGTTCCTGTATAATCTGTGGTAGATTAATCACAGGTGATGATATAGAATACGTTACCGATGATATCTCAAATAACTATCCAACATTTAACCGGCACGGCACATACTACCATTATCACCGCGAATGTTACATGAGTTGTGGGGTTGGCAATGTTGGTATGGTAACGGGAGGTAAAGGTTTTGGCTGTGGCATCATAAACGGAGAACCTTTTGTGTTTGACCATGGGGGCTGAAAAATGACCAAAGACAAGATACATCTAAATAAATACCATATTAGCTGGCTTAGTGATGAAGATGACGAGTTAGGCTTTGACGTTACCTTACCCGCTTCTAAGGATGATGAATGTAAATTAAAGAAACTCGGTTTGATTGATAAAGATAAAAATTATTTTGAAGGTGAGTGTGAGGAAGAAGAGGCTGGAAAATGACTACGTGCGAGGATGTTATTGATGCGATTCTTGCAGACGGAACGAAACGGGTGAGATTTGAAAACGGTGTTGTAATCATAGAAGAAAAAGAGGTGGAAAAATGACTTGTGAGAAATGTTGTATTTATTCAAGAATAGACCCAGACACTGACCTCATTGCATGTATGTTCTACAGGTCCGAGGAAGATGAAGAAAAAGAGGGCTGAAAAATGACTAGCAAATCTGAGCAGCAGGTATTACTTCAGCGCGTCATGGCCCTAAGACGGCTCGCAAAGATAGGAGCACCACTATATGGCAACACACCTACCCACGAACAGATAGACGCTTGGGCTAAGGAACTTGAAGATTATATAAAACAAAAAGACCTGAAAAAATGAGCAAACAGGTAGTATCATGCCCGATCACATATTTCCCGATCGAAGTCGCTTACTGTAAAAAGTGCTGCAGTATGTATTGGACATGCTCAGCGTTTAGAGTTACAAATCCAGAAGTTAATGAAAAATGACCGACTATCCTTTTGAAGATATACTCTTCCTTTTCCTTTTCGGCTGCATGGTGATTATCAGCGTGCCATACCATTTCCTGTTAGTAGGAATAAACAAAATATGAAAGAACTACTTATGTGCCCACCCAGGTACCTGAGCACCACTACAATAAACAACATATGGATGCTCGATTTACCCCAAAAGGAACGCGAAATAAACCTAGATGCCGCACTAGAACAGTTTATGGCGTTGTATATGATAATTACCAATCACGCACTGGTGTACCTGTTGCCACCAACACCAGGGTTACAGGATCAGACTTATGCCACAAATCCGGCATGTGTATTACCGCACTTAGATAAAACCGCAGTAATAAGTCATTTTAGAGCAGATGGGCGAGTCGGTGAGGAATGGGTAGCCTTGGGCTTCTTAGAAACTCTTGGGTACACATGTTATACACCACCAGCGTATTTTGAGGGCGAAGGCGAGCTTAAATGGATACGCGATAACCAGTATATAGCCAGTTATGGGTTATTTACCTCATATGAAACCTTATGCTGGATTGAAAAAGCGTTTGACGCAGAGATAATAAAATTAAAAGCCTTAGACAACTACCTTTACCACGTGGATTGTTTCATATTTCCAGTAGATAGCGATACTATACTAGCGTGTAAGGAAGTTATTACTGACGACGATTGGGAATTATTAAATAAGGAATTTAATGTAATAAACGTAGCTTTAGAAGACTGCTATGAGGGCATAACTAACTCTCTTAGAATAGAAGACACGATATATAACGGCATGGTTCACGATGAAACACCCGAAACCACACATAAGAACAACACCTTAACAGAAATCGCGGCTAAGCTGGGTTTGGATAGTTGCTTTGTGGATATAGATGAATTTACTAAGAGCGGTGCGCTATTATCGTGTATGTTTATGCACTTAAAACATTAATATATATAAAAAAGAGGTTGAAAAATGAATAGGGAACCGTGTTGGTTAGATAATTTTGAAACCGTGAAAGAAGCGGATAAGAAAGGCCCCATAGCATATAGGAAACAATTCAAAGAATCATTGAAGGATGAAAAAAAGGCAGAAAAATGACTAGCAAATCTGAGCAACAAATACTTTTACAGCACGTCATGGCCTTAAAACGGCTCGCAAAGATAGGCTCACCACTATACGGTAACACACCTACCCACGAACAGATAGATCCTAGTGTTAAGATGAGCCAAGCAAAGTTAGTAGTCTCTTGTATAATTACTCACTCACCTAAAGAAGTTGCTTACTGCGAGAAACGTTGCCCAGGATATTGGATATGCCCAGTATTCTGGCTTAACCATAGAAAAGATGCTAAGTAAAGTCTACTGCTCAGAATGTGGCCGTGAGATCTGCGATGGAGAAATAGCGTTTATTGTCTATATAGATCCAGAAGACGCCGATAAGGGCTTAATTGCCTGTGAAGAATGTAATAAAAGAGTGTATTCAGCAAGTTAATGTGGACGCTTTGTAATGGTATGGCAGGACGTTGGTATTCTCTCACTTAATTTGGTTTTCGGTTTACTACTAATACCGCAAATCCTCGACCTCAAGCGCAATGGAACCTCAATGAATGTTGTATCGGGAACAACCACTCTCGCGGCGCTCATGATCTTAGGTATGATCTATGGTACATTGGGCCTTTGGCTTGCAGTCTGTGGAGACGGTATTGACATCTGTGCGTGGATGGCGGTGGTTGGTCTCTCTATTAGGAATAAATTTTGATCTAGTAATCATTATATACCCTTCAACTCCAATTCTCTTTTGAAATACTGTGTGCTAAATTATAGCAACCATAATGGCAGAACCCGACTACACTGGAATACGGGGTCGACTTTTCACAATTCAAGATGAGATCATAGACTCCGGCAAACGAATACTTTTTTGTAACATACTTGGCAAGCTCATTAAAATTGAAAAAGAGCTAGGCGGCGTTTCCAGGTTACAGCTCACGCACGTTTCCAGAGAGCAAAAGAAAATACACGACGGCGTGCTTGCTACACCGGAAGAAGAAGCCCGTTCAGCAGCAATTATAAAACACTGGAAACGAGTGCATAACAGTCACTGGGAGAATAACTTCAATTTATTACATCAAGAACTCAACGTTGAACACGCTAGGATCGCCGGGCTTAAAGATGAGGAGTTAGAATTGGCATTGCGTGATGAATGTGAATACCTTAGTGATGCGTTAACAATATTATATAATGAATATACAAGCGTTCAGTCCTTCAAAAAGGCCATAAAATAAGCTATTGTACACACAATACTTAAGTATTATTTTTCCGTTCTTTCTATTGGAGATATCTTTGCCCAGCGAAGCTGAATTATGGGCGCGTCAGAATACCGAGCGGTCTAAAGCATTTGATCTTTTTTGTATGTACCGTGATATGGGTCCAGAACGCTCACTTGAAAAGCTACGCCAGAAAGCCGACAAGAAACCATCATATTTACGCTACCTAGGCCGTCTTAGTGCAAATCATAACTGGGTGCAACGCACACGTGCATATGACGATTACCTGCAAAAGAAAGCACTACAGACGTTTGAGAACAGAATATTAAAGTTCAAAGACCAGCGCTCAAAAGAAGCCCTTGAAATAGCCGATAAAGCCTTTGAGAATATGCAAACAGGTGAGATAGGCTCAAAAGAAGCGCGGAAACGCTGGGAGCTAGGTGTAGATAAGTTTATGCAGATCCTTGGGCTTGACAAACAAAAGGTAGAGCTCAGTGGTGAGGTTAAAACTGGCCCTGATGTCGCAAAGCTTAAAGAAGTTCTTAAAACGCTACCGATTGAAAAACGCATAGAGTTTAGCGAGCAATTAGATTCAGATGGCGATTAGTACTAGTAGATTTGACGACGCAATCCTAACCTTAAACGAAAGCGAACGCAAAGAACTAGCTCTTGCTATCAACCCGATCAAATTCGCTCAATTACTCGGCATTGACCCCGATCCTTGGCAGCGCAAACTGCTCACCTCAGAAGAAAAAAAGATAATATTGAATTGTGCCAGGCAGTCAGGCAAATCAACAATAACCGCTATAATAGCGTTACACAGCGCCCTTTACAATCCTAACTCCCTTGTGCTCATCATAAGCAGAGGATACCGGCAATCAACAGAACTATTTAAGAAAGTAGCAGATTTTTACCAGGAACGTGGCAGGCCGGTCCCGAGCGATGCAGAGAATAAGCATACGTTAGAATTAACGAATGGAAGCAGGATAATAAGCCTACCATCCAAGCCGCAGACAGTGCGAGGGTTCAGCGCGCCGAGTCTGATGATTATTGATGAAGCAGCACAAATCGAGGATGATGAGCTCTATTACGGCTCCTTACGGCCAATGCTTGCGGTTTCTCAAGGCCGATTAATTTTACTTTCAACACCATTCGGACGCAGAGGCTTCTTTTACGAATCCTGGAACGATTATGTAACTGATAACCTAGGTGGGTGGCAGGGCTTTAAGGTAACAGCCTACGAATGCCCGCGAATCTCTAAAGCTTTTTTAAAAGAAGAAAAAGCCGTTCTAGGTGAGTGGTGGTTCAGGCAAGAGTACATGTGCGAGTTCAGCGAGAACGTTGAGCAGTATTTCAGCGATGAGGAGATACAGGAAAGCGTAAGCGAGGACGTAAAGCCGTTGTTTATTAACGGAGAACTATCACTTTAGATTAACCTGGGTTAACACAAAACACGAATGACAAAATCAAATATAACTTTAGATGAATACCTTGCTGAGATAAGGGCCGATGCTCAGGAGTATAGCCGCAGGTTCCTTGAGCCAGTTGAACGTATAGAACCGGAACTTGCACAATCATCAGTTCCTTTAGCTGGACGGGGATATAGGCGAGCATTCTCAGCCAATCATAGAAAAGCGTGGGAACAACACTTTAAAGTTAAGATTCCCGCAGGCTATCATATCCATCATAAAGATAAAGACAAGACGAATAACAATCCTGTCAACCTGCTCTGCTGTCCTGTTGATGTTCACATTTTAATACACGAAATGAAAGGCGATGTTGAGGCAGTTAAGTTATTGAGAAAAGCCGCGGCATTTGGACCATGGACACGAACGTTTATGATTCTAGATCATGGCGGTAGTATTGCATCTGTCCGCTGCGGTAGGAATTAAAAGGCTAATATACAAAAAGGCAAAAATGACTGACAATAAAAAGACCACAATCGATCGAATGCTTGAGCGGCCTCCGACGAGGTGGGGGCGAAACAAGGACTGGCAAGAAGGCGTAATGAAGGCAGAGATCAAAGCAGAAATCAAAAAGAAGATCGTTGAGAGGCAAAAATAACACAGGAGGGAGAACTAAAAAATGCTAGAAATTATTGCAGTCAACTACGATGCATTGCTCACACTCATAGTTACGTGGATTCTAGGTGGTGCGTTTGGACTACTCGGCAGCGTCCTGTTTAAGGCGCTCCTGATAGCATTAGGATTCAGCGCGTTATTTGGCGCGTAAATATCAGTTACAAACTTAAAAGCAACCAAAATGATGAACCACAGCATGGCTTACTTTATAGCTGGAGACAGTTATTCAAACTTAGGCGCACTTAGAACAGTTGGCATTATAGACGCGCACCTTGTCGTACACGGCGGGGGTGTAATTCCACTTGCTCAGTTCGTCCTAGACTGCAATGCCGCAGGTCTCTCACCAATCCTGAATAACGGCAACGATGGAAAGGCTGGGTGGGATGGCACATCAACCTACTATCCTAAAATAGTTTCACTCGGCTACCACGCTGCAGGCGGCGAATCAGAACAAGCTAATGAGATTGATGCTATAATGAATAGCTTGATCTTTTTAGACTATGGCGGCATGGGTACAGGTGGCGGAACAAACGATGATGTCTGGGCCGCTACACACCCATCGCCGGTCCACGGATTCGGCGCTGCTTCTTATTTAGAAACATATGATGCGTCTGCTAACTTCTGGGGATGGGACGTTGTAGGCCCGGGCATGCTTGATGCACAAAAGCATGGCGTTAAGGAGATAGGCATTTTAGTTGGAAGCTGGATGATGCAAGCCCAATTAGCAAAAAGAGGCATTGATCATCTTGATCATATACTCAAAACCAGTAGCGCGCAGGATTACATCAATTTGATATATGAAATGGAAGCTCACGGCGTACCCTGTGCAGGAATAGGCGTCTGGAGTGGATACGGAAATAACATGAACGCAGTCTATAACAGATTCGCTTCATGGTATGCTGCCTGGATGGCACTATGGCCGCCTACGAACGTTACGATGAAGAACAGGTTTAAAGGTGTTACACCAGCACCAACCCCCAAACAGATCACAATGGTCGGCAGTCCGGTAGCATGCGGTACATACGTCTGCATGAAAGGAAGCGACAATGCGTTGTGGTATAGCACAGACAAAGGCGTTACGTGGAAATCATTAGGCGGCCAGCTCGAAAGCGGAACTGAGCCAGCAATAACGTCAACTGGCGACTTTTACGCGATAGGTGTTGACGGAAATCTATACTGGTCAGATACAACCGGCAAATGGCATTCGAGAGGTAAGAGAGTACAATGAACATAAAAGGAAAAAAATATTACTTCGGCTGGCGCAAGGCTGCACCCGATCATAGAGACTACCGCTATGAAGAAAAACTGCGTGGCGTTGCCCCTCCACTCCCTCAGACAAGCGACCTGCGGAACCTGATCTCACAGGTAAAAGACCAGGGCCAACTTGGATCATGCACCGCACACGGAACCACAAGCGCGTTTGAAGCGTTGCAGGTAAAACGAACCGGCAGTTGCGTACTTGGATCCAGGCTGCAGGTCTATGAAGATACAAGAATTTTAGAAGGAGACTACCCGGGCGACAACGGCGGCACGATACGCGGCGCAGTCAAGTCAACAGCACAATATGGTGTTGCTCCTGAGACAATGTGGCCGTATGACATCAAAAGGTTCGACAAGAAAATACCAGCAGATGTGGCCGCTGCAGCTGTAAAAGATGAATCAACTAACTATTATCTTGTAGATAGCACGGATGGGTACAATGCGACGCTTACAAACATAAAAACCGTTTTAGCTGTTACTGGATTACCAGTAGTATTCGGGACTAACGTATACGAACAAATAGAAAACGTCGGCCCAGACGGAATGATAGAAATGCCCGGTGAGGATGAGGCAGCCATTGGCGGTCACTGCATGCTGTGGGTTGGCCATGACGACTCAAAACAGGCATTTCTTACGCTCAATTCGTGGGGCACGAGTTGGGGAATGTCAGGGTATGGATGGCTGCCGTATGGGTATATAACAAACGGTATCGCTAGTGATTGTTGGTGCATAGCTGCTGAGTCAGAGTTGGCGGGCTTAATTAAAATATAATATATATAAAATAAATGTCACAGTGGAACGCAGAACGCGAGGCCAAGGTAAACGCAACACACCTGATAGGTAGGGCGTACGATCCAATAGTCAAGATCAGAAACAACATATTCCCCGAGCCGCGTGAGATT
>Ga0116107_1000204_pt1 | contig 53352 bp, 80 predicted proteins | sample June2015DPH_6_10_FD_88969 | JGI IMG/M metagenome (GOLD analysis project Ga0116107, IMG submission 88969) | Peatland microbial communities from SPRUCE experiment site at the Marcell Experimental Forest, Minnesota, USA - June2015DPH_6_100 | ecosystem: Environmental > Terrestrial > Soil > Wetlands... | reverse complement strand
CCGGGTATGGAGTCTTCCTGTATTCTCCTACGATCCATTCGGACTTGTCATAATCCGACACGATTTTTTCATCCTTAAATTTTAAGGATTTCCATAATTTTTGAGCCATGATTTAGTGCACCTTCGCTTTTATACTCCGTAAAACCCTCGCAAACCATGATTCTGATGGGGGGCTCACAGATAGAGTGAAACTTGCATGGCGGATCTGGTTGATCATTAAACGGTACCCTTCAGCATCCATTTCTGATGAAGCGATGAACAATATGCGTTTTCTCTCGGGGTTCCGTCCGATCATCACTATCAAGATCCACCTCTGCGGTTTTGATGGAACTTTTTTGCAGTCTCCATCAATCCATCCGAATCCCATTCCATCATCGAAACAGATCTCCATCTCAGCAATTTCGCTGATGGGGCATTGGTATGTCTCATCAGCACCGTGCAGCTCGATCTCGTTGTTCGGCAGCACTTTTACAAATTGTTTTTTCTCCATGGTGTTCACCAGTTAATCGACCACTGTTCGTTCCGGACCTCTTCGGCCGCTTCTTCGGGCGTGTACCCCTTGTCCCTGACGAGATACCGGACCCAGCCACGAGCGCAGTTGTATGAGGCGCTGGTCTTTTTGCGGGGCATATTATCCCTCTCTTTGATCAACGATCACAATCGGAACGGCATTCCTGCGGCCAACAGATCCGCCGTTTTTGAATACCGTAAACGCCTGAGATAATGCATCCGGGTTATTTGCGAAATCAAAAACTGCGGGGTCGATATAGAGTTGAACGGCGTTTCTCATGGCTCGCCCTCCAGCAGTTTCTCGATCACATGGGGGATCTTGATGAGATCCGTGATGGTCTCGGCCTCCTCTTTGCTCACGCCGCAAAAGGCCTGGATGTGCAGGACCCGGGTGGCGTCGCTCTTTAACGTCATATATCCCGGCTGCTCCCACAGGGACCGGGCGGTCTTTGCAAGCCGCTTGAGCGTGATGCTCTCGTACCGGGCGGCCCGCTGTTGCTGCTCCTCGTCGGAAAGTGATTCGTACGCTACTATGAGCCGGGCGGCCTTGAGGTACATCCCGTCTTGAGATGCTGGGATGAAATCGACCTTCTTGACGCGGATCGCGGGGTTGTCGCAGAACCGCGTAACAATATTGTCTGATCCACCTTCCGGATCCGGGATGGGGAAGAATATGAACTTCATAATTTACCGCCCGGGTAATGAGATATCAACCTCATCCCCAATGCTTAGTTCCCGGGGAAGATCCCCTTCGAGCTCAACATGCAGGGTGACAACTTCGCAACCGTCGCAATCACCTGCAATCCGTATTTCCTTGATTTTGCCTTTCATAACGTTTACCTCGTGTTCAATACTTCATACGCTACCGCATACACTGTTGCTGCGGTTTCTTCTTCGGGGTATTGCCCGAGATTATATCCTTTTTTATTGAAGTGGATTTGAGCCTCCCATTTCTTTCGTGAAGAAACCCAATGTACTCCAACAAATTTTGAGGTTTTCTGTTCATGCCTATTCTGAGCGTTTTCACGGATAGACACTAGTCTCAAGTTACCCCGACGGTTGTCAAGACCATTGCCATTGATGTGGTCAGTTTCCATGCCATTTTGGGGCATCATAATTACCCGATGCATCTGGATTTGGTGACGTTTTCCATTAATATGAGGGGACATGCGCGAAGCGTAGTATGTATTACGACTTTTGCGAGCGTACCATTTATTTTGAGAGAGGCGCCCATATTCCTCGTCATCAACAAGAGCAACTTTTCCTTGAGATAGCGGAATTTCTTTCATCTAATTTTGTCCTCCAATAATGGTACTGTCCTGAACTTTGCTTCGATAACCCTCTCGAAACGGAGGAACTCGTAACTTCTTCCCTTCCCCCTTGCCATGACGGCGCGTATGACAGGTATCCCATATGATACCACATAGGCGAAAACGTCAGGAGGGGCAACCAGTACAACCTCGTCGTACTGACCTTTTTTGACCAACTTGAGCAGATGCGAGCCTTCCCAGACTGCGCCCTTATGACGGACGATCTTGATTTCATCGTTGGGAAATGCTTTGTTCAATGCTTCAATCTGGGCAGGTTGTGGTGAGTGTCTGCTGACCCATAGAATTTTCTTCGTTTTTACACCTCGAAAAATTCTGCCTGAAAAGATGTGTGCGGACCGGTTTAGAAAAGCCGACGTGTCGAGGCGAGGCTGAAAGTTACCCGATCCGCAATCCACTCTTGGAGACAGGAAAATAAAGGGTTTTTGGGGCATGTTATTTCTCACAACCCAAAGCACCGATAGACAGGCAGATCGCGGCAGCACAAAACACAATTGTCTGCTCAAGGGGCGTAAACGATGCGCCGAAAAGGGGTTTCAGTACCAACGAAGCAAGCCCCGCACCTAACAAGATGTATCCCAGATCGAGTCCTAATCTTCGATTCATGCCCCCTCACCTCCGCTTCACGACCTGATACGAGATCGTCTGCGGTTGGAATCCCACGAAGGCCGTAACCTCCTTCTCCCCGATGATATTGTCGGCCATCCCGAGCGTGATCGGGCTGTCGCGCAGCACCTTGAGGGCCTTAGCGTGTTTGCGTTCGAGTTCTTTCTGCTGCTCCATCCGGATCTCCCTGACGCCGTCGGGGAACATCCGCGTAAACGCCTCGAGATTCTCAATCTTGTTCCGGTTCTTCTTGCTGAGTTTCTCCACGAGGAGAGCGCTGCCGTCCTCCTTAATTCCCTCGGCTTTTGCCCGCTCAAGCAACTGCTCGCGCTGTTTGGCAAGGAGCCCGACGTGCTGCTGGATAGCGGTCTGGATCTCCTCCATGGCATCATCAATGAGCGTTATGTTGGTCAGTACGCGGTCCGCGGGGCATCCCGTGACGTAATCGATCACGGCCCCGATCTGCACGGTCTTTACTTCAGCCGGCAGCGTTTCAACTTCTCCTTTTTCAAGCATGGTTATACCTTGATAACTTCCTTTTTCTTGGGGATGAGATCCGCCGCGTTCCCGACAACTTCACACCCGGGAAACTTGGCAATAATTGTCTGCGCGAATTCCACCGCCGCCTTTTTCTCATTGCCCAGAAAGGGGTTGTTATAGGTGCCTTTCTCCTTGTGATAGCCATCCAGCTCGGGGCACTGTATTATCAGCTCCCGGGCGTTGTGCTGGGCGTCCGGGATATCCGGGAGGGCATAGACCCGGATCCGGTAATTGATGTGACCGGATGAATAATTGTGCTCTTTCCGGAACTCCACGTATGTCTTGTGCGGCGTTGCTTTTGCTCGCTCGAATTGCTCCCGAGTGATCCGGATGAACTTCTCGATCAGGGCTTTGTCTTCCTGCGCCCGTTTGAAATCCCGCTCCAGGCTCTCGGTGTCGAAGTCTTTACGTTGAGACGCCTGCGCTTCTTCACCGTAATACTGATCAACGAGGGTCATTTTACCATCCTGCAGTCCTTCGGTTCTTTCTTCTTTGTTCGATCTCCTTTTGTTCCGGTGATTTTGTCACGATCATGTGCTTGCCTTTCAGTTTAGGACGCCCGTGATCGGTTGTTGGATCGAGATCGAACGTCAAACCGAAAGGTGCAAACATTTCGTTTTTACAGTCTGCACAAATGTCGCCGATATCACGGTGCATCGGATGAGGGGAAATCATGTTCCCACAAATAGTACAGATCTTCATTTCTCGCTCCGTAATCTATACGCATGTCTGCGCGCGTCTTGTTCTGCGTCTGCATCGATGATTTTGGATACCGGATTTTTCATTTCATCATGGATTATGATATGCATCCGATTTGTTTTTGGGGTTGGAATCTCTTCGATCCGGATCTGGCGTTACCGGATAGCTACGGACCGGTGCATATCAGCTTTGCATAGCGCAGTACGCTTACAGCCTTGGCAATCCCGTTTCGCTGCATCTGGAGGGCAATCAAAGACAGGTACTGGCCGGCACGGTGAAACACCTTTTCGATAATCCCAACTTCCATTAGGATTCCAGCGGGTACAGATCTGTACGGCCTCGCACCCGGCGCACTGCTCGGTATCTAGTGCGGCGTTCATATCCCGTTCTGCTTTTTCAAGGTCGAACATTATAATACATCCTTTGGTTTCATTTTATCAATGGATTTTTGGATTCCAGCGATAAGTTCGGTAGTTTCTGCCATCCAAAACCTATCTGAATCTCCAGATTCTCCAGATCCGGGGTATATTTCCCAGTACGGTTTTTTATCCATGCATCCGAGTTGATCATATCCATCAAGATATACAGACACCTCTCGGAACTCCGAAACAACCACGAACCGGATTAAGGCTCCACCAAACGGGGGGATAACCTTAATTTTCCATTGCGGGGGAAATTCTAATGCAGGAATCTCTTTACACCATTCCCGCCAATGAAATACACTCGCGCATTCACACCCTACGCTACACTGTCGAGAATACTCATCAAATGTTTGCATAATCAGATCACCTCATAAATCACATCACTCTTACCGGCATCCTGCCGGTACTCTTTTTTCGCCTCTTTGTAAGGAAACGCCGGCCAACGGGATCATAAAGAGTTCGCGTAAGTATCTCGATCCCCGCTGCGCCGGCTTTATTTCATCATAAAAGGGTTTACAATTAAGTGGCCCTCTTCAGGGCGTGCTCGTGCCGGCATTCCTGCTCGGCTCTGTCCTTCTGCGGATCTTGGCTCTCGCGGCGCTCAACCGTAAAAACCCGGAATCATAACGGCGCCGGAAGACTGCTCAAAGTTCAAGCCGTCTTCGGACATGTTTGCTTGTTTACCCACAGGACACCAAGGATGCCGCCTTTAATCGTGCCCTGCCCGCGATCTCCCGCGGGAGTTGCTGCTTGAAGGTTCTCCTTCGCTCACCCCGACAATACCGTATTGATCGTGAAAGTATTTATAAGTTTTTATTTATTGTGCCAATGTGGGGGAATCCGCAGGAGGCACACACGATGCTCATACAAGTGCCACGGCCAGTTCCTTCATGTAGTTTGCAGTCAGGGCCTCGGCCATTTTCGGGCATACTGCGTTGCCGATCTGCTTGACAATTTCACCGCGATTTCCGGTAAAGATATATTCCTTCGGGAAACTCTGCGCTGCCGCAAGCTCGTGAGGTTTGAGCATCCTGAACCCGATCCGGACATTTTCCGGAGTGATAAGGGCGAACCGGTCCCGTGTGGAGAGAGTCGGGATCGGTTTTGATACCGGCTGGCATTTCCCGTTGCCGTAATACTCCATGATTAACGGTTCAACCAGACCGATTGCACCCCTTGTCGCAACCGTTGAAAGCGGGCCGGTCGTTGGGCGCACTTCCCCGCAGGAATGTTGGGGGATAAAGGGCTGTACCAGCCCGTACCGGTTCGAGGTGTCCAAAACGGGGAGCGGATCATCTACCGAGTGGATCCGGTTTTCCCCGCCATTGTAGCGCACCAGAAACGGCTTTGCATAGTCCCCCCAGTATTTTTCGATTCCCCGGAAGATTCGTTTCATGGTGTTTGCGGCGAGAGGTTTTGATCTCTCGTCAATGATCTGCGTGGGAAGCGTCCAATCGATAATCTCGCTTGCCGGTACCCACGGTTTTGTCTTTTCCGCGGGGATCCGGGCTTGGGTGCTCGGCTTGGTGTGCGTCGCTTCCGGCCAGAGAATTGATTTCCCGCTCCCGGCTCGCACGGCCTGAATGAACAGCCGGCGGCGCGTCGTCGGGGCACCGTAATCGGCGGCGTTAAGGACTTGGTAATCTACCGTATAGCCCATGCTCCGTATCATTCCCAAGAATGCTTCAAAGGTCTGTCCCTTGAGATCGGATATCGGCCGGTGCGTCTCCTTATCAAGAGGGCCCCACGACCGGAACTCCGGCACGTTCTCGATGATAACGCGGTCTACGGTGAGTTTATCCAGCCAGTCCAGGACCGTGAAGGGAGTTACCCGGCTTTGGTCATCGCACGGTTTCCCTCCGCGGGCAACGGAGAAATGCGTGCAGGCAGGGGAAGACCATAGGAGCGCAACCTTCCGGCCCGGCACCAGGTCCGAAGGGTTAATATCCTGCACATCTCGGCAGATGTGTTCCGCGCTTGGGAAATTGGCCCGGTGGGTTTCAATAGCACGCTCCCAGTGATTGATCGCAAACATGTCGATTTTTACGCCGGCTTTCTTCGCTGACCAGTCTATTCCTTGGCTCTCTCCCCCGCTGCCGCAGAACATATCGACAACTACCGGCCGCTCCTCTGCAGGTACACTCATGTGAAAAACACCTTCTCGTAATCAATTCTGGCAAATGTGCCCCCTAATCTTTTTGCATCCCGTTTTGCTTTTCTTTCCGTAAGGTACGGCGCGATACGGATACCGGGCAGGATCTCATCGGAAAAAATGAAATCAAGATCGGCAGCCCGTTCTTCCGTGAGGATTATGCAGGGTGTTATCATGGAGACGCCTTCTCAAAGTGATAGTTCACGACGCCGGTATCCAGACACGATCCGGCCTGCAGCCGCTTCTTGATGATCTTCACATACTCCGGGTTCAGCTCGATCCCGATGCTTGACCGGTTCAGCTCCCGGGCAACCACGGCCACGGTTCCGGATCCCATAAAGGGATCGAGTACTACACACGGAACAGGAGGAACCGGCACATCACAAGAGCATCCCGGTTTCCAGCCTTTAAACTCGCGCTTATACGAACCGTCGTCTTTGAACCCCACTTGGCCGGTCATACCATCGTCTGAATGCGGATGCCAGGATTCTCCGATTTTTCCGCCCACTCTTTCATCGTTTCTTCTGTTTTGTCCGCAAGTTTTACCATTTTTGAATCCATGGCGCGGCGGACCTTCATTTCGTGCAATCGGCTCATGGTCTCTCCCGGGGAATGAACCGGACCAGCTGAATAACCGAATCTCGCTTGAGGAAACGGTGCCGGTTGATCCGGAGGAGGAGATCAACGAACTGCTCCTCGGTTATTCGGGGGAACCCTTCAAGATCCACGCACCGGATGCCGGGACAGTTTGTAATACAGCATCGTTGGGTATTCATACCTGCAGGGGTGCAAAGCCCGGATTGATACCACCGGCAGCACGTCCGGGCATAGGGGAAGATCTCGTCCGGAACTTTCCGCACGGGCCGCCGGATAATCTCGTCCACGCGCTCGCCGGTTACGGAATAGCACACGGCCGTTCCCATCGAGACCCGATGCGCGCCCTTCTTGATCCCCTGCATCTTCTCTACTGCCATGAACTCTTCGCCCGGCCGGATCCGGCAGGATACCCGCCGGGTATCGATCTTCCTTCGCGCCCGATATTGGGGCTGCGTTTCGTTAAAACTCATTGCTTTCATTGCTGTTACACCTCTAAGGTTCCCTGCTTGGTGCCACTAGCATCGGGCAGGTTAAGTTTTTTCCATTGTGCAATTTTACCAAGATCCTTGGCGGTTTTCTCCTTATTGCAGATTTCACAAAGGATTTGGTGATTCTGAGGATCCCACATCGCACCGCCCATGGCGATCGGCACGATATGATCCAGGACCCATGATCGCCCTTGGATAAACCTTGATGTGGGAAGCCGCGGATCCCCGTCCCACGCGGGATATTTTGTAAGGTCATACCCGCACTTCGCACAAATTCCCTTTCGTTCCTTGAAGATCTGCTCGCGGTGTTGCTGCCATGTTTTATGGGTTTTCCAATAGAGATCCGTGCAGGCTGGCGAGCAACAGGGTGTTCCACCAAGGAAGGTACCGGGTTCCCGATGGGGTTCATAGCCGCGATGTCGGCCATCAAAATCTATGCGTTCTTTCCCGCAAACGGGGCACGCCTTCCGGGCAAGTCGTTCCTTCCATTCTGAAGGGATATCGCTACACCGGACTTCACGTTCTGTCACCGGTACACCTCTAAGTTAAGCGTAAGTACCCGTCCCGGGGCTCCATAAGTTCCCCGCTGCGGAGCATCTTCTCGATTACCAGCACGGCCCGGTCGGCGTCTTTGAACCCTTCTTCGCTGAGCCGATCCATCAGGTACTGCCGCGGCGTGCCCCGCGGGTGATCGTCCTTGTCTTTACTGATAATATGCTTGACCGCGCCCATAATATCTGTCTTGGTCTTGGGTTGCCCGTCCCCGACCATCCCGGCGTCGAGGTTGCCCGTCTTGGGGTCTGTGGCAACGCGCTTAAAACATTCGTGGAAGATCCGCACTGCCTTCTCGGCATCGCCTTTCGTGATACTCTCGGAGAGACGCAACCGCGCCAGCGCTTCCGCGATCCGGATCACGGCTTCGTCCGCCCGGGCAGTTACCGGAACTGGTTTGTTGGGGCCGGCCATCCCGCGGGTCTGCACGTAGTAGCTGGTGATCACGTCCATGGCGTCATGGGTGAGCACGGGCGTAATGGTGCGTTTCGCATGGGCGATCCATTTCTTGAGGAGGTCCGCGGGTACTTCCGGCTCGACCTGTTTGAGATCGCTTTCAAGAGCGTCGCCGATCTTGCCGGCCATGCGGAGTTCCCCGAGCCGGTGTTTGTTGGCGATGTGCTGCGCGATGGCCTGATCGCGGCTCTGCTCGGGCCGGTCCTCCACCATAAAGATGAGATCGAACCGCGAGAGGAACGCCGGCGCCATCCCGATCTGGTCTTCGAGATCCCCGGCATAATAATCAAACCGCTCGTGTTTGGGGTTGGCGCCCCCCAGGATTGCCGTGCGGGCCCGCATAGCCCGGGCGGCTGCCTTCGTGATGGTGATCTTGCCATCTTCCATCTGCTCATAGAAGGCGCTCCGGATCTCCCCTTCAGCCTTGTTAATTTCATCAACCCCGTGAATACTTTCATCGGCAAACACGAGGCTGCCCGGCTCGAGTACCCATGCGTCTGTGAAATCATCCTGCCGGACCGTGCCGATAAGCCCGGCTGCGGACGAGCTGGATCCCGCGAGGGTTGCGAACCGGCCCCGGGGCGCGAGCGCGACGGCGGCCCGGATGAGTCCCGTTTTGCCAGTCCCGGGATCCCCGACAAGGAGAATATTGATCCATCCCCGGGTCTGGGTGCTGTCGCTATTCTCCTTGGTTATCCCGCCGAACAGCTGGAGCGCGATCGCTTCCTTGATCTCGGCGTTCCCGAACACCGACGGGGCAATTGACCGCACGATCTTCTCAAGGGCGTTCGTGCAGGCAAGAGATTCAATCTGTTTGACTTCCTCGTCCGAGATAGAGACTTCCTCAAATCCCCGCACGTCTGTAACGGCGCTCATCAGATCGAGGTGGAAATCAAACACGTTGGTCTTCGTACCCTTTGCGACACGCTGGCTCGATTGGAGGATCCCGTAGAGAGTGGCGTGATCGTTCACCATGAGACGGTCGCAGAGGTCGTCCCGGACCACAACATCAAGCGTCTGGGGTTGCTGGCCGGGCTTCAGCGTTTCAACGTTCTCCCGGATCCGAATCATCTGCTGGTTTACGAATGTCGATCGCTGGGGGACAAGATCAAGAATGCGTTTCCCGCACCCATCGGTTCCGCATTCTACCGGGACTGCCATAACACCCCCGGTCTGTTTTCTCTTCGTGAAATGACCGCGTGGGCACCGGAACACCGCTTCCTCAAGTTTTGGCCGTACCTCTGTAACGCGGGTGACAACTCCTTTCAGCGCCACATAGGTCAGGACATTCTCGTACCGGAGTTCCCGCATGGGCGTTGTTTTGACATGCCCCTGGAAGTAGATATTTAGGGTCTCGATATTTACTGGGCTTTTCCGGCCTGCGCTTGAGACTAAGTTGTGATTTCGGATTGCTGAACGGATATCGGCGATAACGCCTTCGGGATTGGTAATAATGTCGTCCGCGAAATCAAGCCCGGCCTTTCCCCATTTCTGCACGTCCCGAATATCCACAACGAGGCACCGGAGGAACGGGTACTGCCGGCTGATCTCGGCGAATTGCCCCATATAGGCCGGCTGCTGCCGGAAGAATTTCGCCCATGTATCGGCGCGGGGGTCAAGGGAGTTCTCAGCAGGTGCCACCATATCCGGTATCTCCTTTGCGTAACATCGAGTCGCTGTTGCAGCATATCCCGGCTGCAGTTGTCTTGGGGGGTTTTGCGCCGAGCCGGTGATCGATAAGGCCCGGTGCCGGGTTCTTGCACGCGCAGGCATGTTCGGGGTGAGGCTGGACGTGCAGCCATTCGCCATCAATTTTAATAATCTGGTGCCCGCACTGGCACCGGGATCGGATCTGGCTTCGTTTGCTCATAATTATCACCTGATAATAGGTGCGGCTTTCTGGCGCACTAATTTGTTCAGCTGTTCGTACACGTGGTTCGGCTCGGGCGACATCCCCCGGTCCCTAAGGAGCTGGATAATCTCGGCCTCGATCGTGAGCGGGTGCAACGTGCCCCAATCGCCATTCACGCTATCGAGCATCTTCTCATGTGTCAGGTTGTGCTGATTGCAATAATCCTGTATAACGGAGAGATACTGTTTATGCGTCTGTTGTTCGGCGGTCTTTTGCTGTGAATCCCGATTGCGCTTTTCCTTGTCGATCTCAATCTGGCGCTGAAATGCGTTAAGGACTGGATTGTCAGGGGAGTTTTCAAACATCGTCTTGAGGAGATGACGGATAAGATCCTGCGGACTGTACCCGAATTCGCCGCACTTCTCGATATATGGCTCGGGAATTGTGACGATGATGTGCGCCGAGGGGATTGTGTTTTTTGGTCTTCCGCGCGGCAATCAACTCACCCGGCCAAAGTGATGCCCCTATCGACGGCTTCCTTCACTTTAAGCCGGCAAAAATCCTGTATGCTCAATCCGTTCTCCGAGAAATGTCTGACGTGATCTTTAGGGAAAGTCACGTTTACCTGTTCGGTCTGTTCTGTGTTTTTTGGTCTACCCATATTGGATCTCCTTGGGGAAATTCAATTATATTTTTTATATTTAAAAGGGTTGTGGTTTTGGGTTCTGTTAACTTGACGGGACATGATTTCATGCGTTAACCTTCGGGACTTTTGTTTTACAATTCAGCGTCCCAAGCTTCTGAAAATTCTTTATCCGCAAACATTTCAGCAAGACCACCGATTTGTTTAAGTCTCAATACCTCGTCTGGTTCCATTCCAAGTTCACGCCCAATTTTTGCTTCTGACCAATTACGCCGTGACAACTCCTGAACGATCTCACTCATACCTGCAACCTGATGTTTTCCCCGCGCCCGGTTATGCCGGATAGTCGAGGCAATCCGATCTGTTTTCTCGGTGCGATTTCCATTGATTACAACCACAGGAAGATGTGTGAGTCCCAATTGTTTTCCCACGAGATGCCGGTGAAACCCATCCACGACTTCATATCCTTCATCGTGTTCCCATACAACAATCGGCTGAGTGAAACCATCAGATTCTATGCTGATTTTCAGGAGTTTCATTTCAGGCGGTGCAACCGTGTTTGGATTGTAATCGTTTGCAAATACCTTTTCAGTCGGTACCCACTGCACATGAGATACCGGGTGCTCCTTTGTCCACTCTAAAATATCCCCCATTTTTCCCTCCGTTTCTTCATCACTTTAACATAATTCGCATACGCCACCGGTTTGTTTTGGCTGAAAGAAAGTCCCTTGCACCAATAATCGTTTCTCAGGAGTGCCTTGCATATTCGTTTCCAGCTGGGTTTGTCTTTGGTCATCTCGCCTTCATCGGGAATTGTCCTGCCATATCCCCGATCTGAATACCAGTGCAGGAAGACGGCGATCTTGTTCTCGTAATGTTCCCGTGTTTTTTCCGGCATCGACTCTAAAAGGAGGTGCGCGAAGCTTTCCCATGTGTGACCCGGCGGTCGGGTAATTTTCCCAACACCGAGAATATCACCGGAATCCTGCGCATAGAGCGCTCCCTGGTTCGCACCATTGACGCGGGCAACAACTTTTGACCATGTTTCCGGTTCAATGATATGGAACAACCAGAGCCCTTTTCTCTGATCGTCACCATAGGGCTGGCAAATCCTCATCTGATGGAGCGTGAGGCCGGCCTGATGCATTCGATCATAGAGATGATTGTATGGTTTCTCCGGGATACTGGGAGGAAATCGCAATGTGATCCCGGTTGTTTTTTGTATTCCTCGATCCATGATCTTGCTAATTTTCCTGATACGGTTACCATTTCAAACACCTGCTTTGTCGAGGATTTTTCCGTATGCTTTTCTCAGTTCTTCGGAGATGTTGATCTCGCGGGGAAGTTTCTTACCCCGGTTAAAATCTTCCTCCGAAACGGCAAAACTCACTTTCCATTGTTTTGTCATAGTTAGTCATAGGTCGTATCAGTATTTATAGTTATGCACATAACCCCATATCGGATAGGTATAGTTTCAATCCTTGTTCTCTTGGATGATTCGCTCGAAGCCCGCTGAGGCGTGCGGCATTGAAGTCATAGGAGATAACAAGTGGCTGACGCTGATCCAAAATGCAAGTCAGGAAGTCCCGACAGTTAACAGCGGGTTTTAAGACCCGTCAAGTTAACAGAACCTGGTTTTGTTGCGAGCCGGATCTGATCAAGGTCAGGATCTGTGAATTTCGTGAATATCTTATATATTTATATATAATTTAAATACGAAATTCGTTCTTAGTATAAGGGTTCCCTTTTTGGAAAATTTGAAAAAAAAAAGAGTTATACCGCAAGTTGCCGGATCTTCTCGCGGATGATCTTGGTATCGCGCCGGCCCTTGTGGTCCTTGAGCATGGTTTTTAGTACCTCCACGGCAGCGGCTTGGCTCTTTCGGACACCAGATAAGTTCATTTTGGCTATTACGGTTCGCATATTATTAGTATATATTTTAAATGATAGGATAATAAAGATTCGCTCAAAAACGGCCTTTTTCCAGGTCCTATAGTAGTTCTCTATACATGGATATGTAACATGGGTAAATGGTGCCAAAAATCAAAGATATCGGGCATTCCTGAAGAATCATGAGAATGGAAAATGGAGGGGGTGCAAGGCCCTCCCGATTTGTACCATGGGACTGGTATCTTGTTCACGAAGGAAACTAAATGGTCCTCTTAGGCGCTCATTGAGAACCCGTGCCTTTTGGTTCCCCGGGACATGGTGATGGACTCCCGCGGTCCCGGGTCATGGCGACCGAAAGAGGAGGGACAATCGTGCTTACCTTGCGGGGATGATCAGCGAGCGCTCGCCTGCAGGGTTCTTTATGGGATTGCCTCCTGCGCCGCATGGAGGGCGTCAAGGGATACGAACGGGTCTTGGTAGCTGCCAACCGGGGGGAGCACGTAGAAGCATTCGTCCATGTAGAGCTTCCCCCATGCCCACGTTGCGGGTTCGTAGCCACCCCATGTATCGAACGTGATATAGGTCGGATCGTATCCTTCGAGGTACATGCAGTGCCCCTCGTGGTTGTCCGGGGGCTGACTGGTATCCGTCCACGGTACGCGGGTGTTGTTGGCAAACGCGGCAGACCAGTTGTCCGGCAGTTCCACCCCTGTAACAAGACCGAGATGGCCGGATGCTGCGAGTTTGAGCTCGTCGGGGTTGGTGAAATCCACCTGCGCATACCCGGCGATTGTATACGTAGTGCCGTCCGGGAAGATCCAGCCCACGTTTGTCAGCCAGTTCAGGGCATCGTTGATGTTCATGCCGACATCGTGGCCGTTGGTGCGGTCGAGATATTCCTGCACGATCTGATCGTCTGTCAGCTGGAGGAGTTTGGCTTGGTTCTTCCATGTGATTTGACGGAGGATGTTATAGAGGCAGACCATCACACAGTCCCCGACCCGGTCGTTCCCTCCCATGACGGGCGGCACAGTCGGATCTACGCTGTAGGTATCAGGTACGGCCTGCTGTGTCAGGATGTCCCGAAAAAGAATGTTCCGCCGGTCGTGCCGGGCGGCTTTCTTACCGAGCTTGAAGGGCCGGTCCATGTGGCTCCCTCAAACGATAACGATCTGGATATCACGAACGACGATATCCCCGACACGGGGGAAGTTCGAGAAGTCCGTATATGAGCCATTGGCGTAATGCCAGACGTTCGAGACCTCGCGGGCGACCGCAGCGATTCGGAGCGTGTGCGGACCTTTTGCCCGCTGGTACTCGTATTGCGGGATGTAACGCTCGCGGATTACCTCACCGACAGCACCTTTCTCCACCGTAATCCCGGGGAGATTGGTCTGGCCGGTGAATACAACGTTGTCTGTGTGGAGAAGGGGCGCCTCGGGATGTACATGGGGATCCCATGCAAAAGCAAACGCGACATTCAGCCGGGGGGCTCCAATCTGTTCCAGCCCCATTGCCGAGAGGAACACGTTGATCTTGTCAATCCCGATGAGACCGGAAAGCGTGTTAATTTGGTCGTGGGGGACCGTCACGACATTCTGATCGTTATGGGGATCCGTAAGCGAATTTATTGCGCTTGGATCAATCGGGTCGTCTACCCAGACCGCCGGGATATCAAGCTTGAATCCTGCGGGCGCGGCCTTGACGTTGGGGTTTGCCGGGGTTACAGCCGGCGCAACTGTGGGAGAACTGGGTGCTGTGGAGGCTTGGGACAGTGTAGCCTTTGGCTGCTGAATATGTGCAGCCTGTGCCTGTGGGCCATTGACAGGTGTTGGAGACGGTGCACTTGATTTAAGGTTCTGATGCAGGAACGCCGTTACGATCGTCATGATGGCCGTGAGGGTCGCACCCTGCGCGGGGATCCCGTTGAGGAACTGGGTCAGTAGGGCATTAAAGTCCGGCATCGCGCCCGTCGAGAGGTATGCCGCCACCGCAAAGAGGGAGACATACCCGAACGTTTCGGCGTATTTTTTAGGATCAAACTTCTCGCCGCCATAGAGACGGTACCCGGCGAACGCGGTAACATAGATGATACCAGCCGCCATCACAGCCCCCGTAAGAAGGTACTGCGCAGTCTGTGGGTCTATCATAGTTGTACAACTTCCTCCCCGCTCACTTTTGCGGGGTATAAAAGGAGATGTGCGCGGGGGGTAAAAATATCTTTGGGAAAAAGAAAGGGATTTGAAATTAAAGCGCCGTAAAAAGGTACGAACAGTATTTGTTAAGCCGATCTTGGTTCATAAAAAACGGTAATCCGACCTGCGGGCACGCATAATAGGATCCCTCCGAAATACCGTCGATATACCCGCCATCGTTCATACGGGTTGGAGTTTTGTAATCGTAACTCCCATCGATCCCCAACGAATAATGATAGGTGAAGATCGCCGCATCTGATACAGTGATGTTGTCCGGGGAAAGCAGGAGGAGCCTGTACCCGCTTGGGACAACGTTGCCATTCAGGTAGGCGACCGACTGGTTTTCCTGGATGATATCCCCCAGATGGATCCTTTCGCTAGACGGGATATTGAGCGCGCAGCAGGGAAAAACAAGAATACTTGCGACAAGGAATAAGATAACGAGTTTTTTCATAATACTTCGTTTTATTTAACTAAAATAAATGTTTTTTGTGTCAGCGCAGCGTCCCGGTGAATGATGCGATTATCTCCTCACAACCGATCATTGGCTTTAAGCTGGCTGCCCCGATAAACCGGGCATAATACATTGTGGTGCCAATCGTGGCGGGAAGCGTTATCGTGCACGTATAAGTCCCGGTCGCGGTCAGGGTTGTTGTGATTCCGGACTGTATGATCGTCCGTTCATCATCCGCCAACAGCGTACCAACCGGCGGGGCATCGAGGTTTGCCGGCACCCCCTCACCATCAGTGGTGGTAATCGTCAGCGTTACGGTTGTTCCTGAAGTAAATATGGTCATTTTAATCGACTCCGTTAATCGACATGCTCCACGATGAGGCGGTAATTGTTATGCCTGCCAGTGGGGTGGGGGCAATCGACATGCTCCACGATGAGGCGGTAATTGTTATGCCTGCCAGTGGGGTGGGGGCAATCGACATGCCCATAGTGGTTTGCGCCGAAGCCCGGATGCTGGTTACAGGGGATAATGGGGCGGGGGGGATGTCCTGCCGATCCCTGGTGAACGGGCTCCTTCCGAAATATCCTCTGCCAAACCTCATTTTATCATCCTCATTGTAAGATTGCACTCTTAGTTAGTCAGATAATATCCGGCTGTCAAGTAAACCAACATGATTCCTGTACCGGTGACAGAATATGTTACTGGGGTATTAACGTCAAATTCTAGGTTTGGAGGGAATGCTATAAGACCAGACTCACCGCAATTCCAAGTCATATTGACCGGACCCTTATTTTGTGTTCCCGTTATGGTCAATATTACCGTTGAAGTCCCGCCACTACCGGTCCCGGTTATAGTCGCAACAATGTGTTTCCCCGAAACTGCATTTATCAATGTTCCAGGCGTAGTATTATTTATGAGTACATACGCGGATAGATTGTTTACCTGACTGCCAGACATAATACTCCCTGCTGCCGTTACATTCCCGGAGCTATCGACAGAGAATATTACTGCTCCGGAAGAGTTCAGAATTGTAATGGGTTTCGTGATATCCCCATAGAGGTATACCCCGTTGTCAAAGGTACACACGGAAGGATCTTCGTTCTGCGGACCGATCCTCAGCCCTGCACCAATGTGTGCCTTCGCACCCTGTTGGGTATACCCGACAATATCAAGTCCGATGCGTTGCATGTTGGCGTCTGTACCAGTTCCGGAAATATCAATTTCGTGCCCTACTGCCTCCGTAGTGGGATCAGCGGCATTCGTAGCGTCACAGCATTGTGATACGGCACCCCATGTCGGACCAGCACCGGGGAATTTATCGCCCTCAGCATAAACTGAGCACTGTTGTCCGTTTGCTGCATAGTTCATCAACTGACAGTATATACCATTCTCGTAGGCACCCCCTGTAGCGAGAACGACATCCCGGATACGGATACCCCGACCTTTAACCGACGATACCGGAGACTGGCCACCGGTAATACTATAATTACATAGACGAGAAATAAACAGGTTTTGATCGTTCCAGCAACCATTCCCATAAGGATCACTAGGACCGTCCCATGTCGTACTAGCTTGTCCATTCGCTGTAAACGATGCATCGTCCCCAGTGAACTGCGGAGATGCAAGAGGGGCTAATGAGGCAAGGAGTGTTCCACTGTCAGAGATTACAGTGCCCAAGGTGTTATTGAAAAGGGCTATGTCCCCTACAATACTACTAGCCGGACCGGTGACATTGCCGCTGCCGCCGCCGGGAGGGACGGCCCATGTGCCATCATTGCGAAGAAATTGTGTTGAACTAACACCAAAAGACGGGGATATCCCCACAAGGATCCATTGAGAATTCCCGTCGCTGATAAATATTGCGGGTTGCGCACAGCTAGTGATATCATATATATAGGCAAAAGAGCCTCTGCCAATAGCTATTGTATCTGAACCCGACCGATGAACAGCAATATCAAAATCACTTCCCCCGGGTCCCATCATTTCACTTCCTACAATGATCACCTCCCCTGCACAAGTACTGGCTAAGGGAAGTGTTACGGCTCTGGTTGCAGTTATGCTAGTATATACTATGATCTGGTTTCCTACACTACTAATGGGATAATCTACATCGTTGACATAATGTGTAGTAAATATGGCACTGGATACCGTTGCCCACGAAAGCGTACCAGACCCATTATTCTCAAGGAATCCCGGAGCATTCGGGATACCTATTGGACTAATGTTTTGCGGCATTTAGTTCACCTGTAAATTTCCAGTAAATAATTCTGCTACCCAAGACATATTTGTTACCACACATCTAAGAGAGATACTATCGTATGCAGTATTCGACGTGACATTGCCGGGGGTTCCTGGGGTGGTGTTGACCGATCCGGCAAAGTAGATCGTTTGCCCAGCATTCTGCTTAATCACCCATCCCCCAGATCCGAATCCTGTGATTTTTTCGGATTGTCCGGGAGAGGCCACTACAGGGAGTGTGAGGAGTGTTCTCGAAGTGTTGGTAGGGATATATCCGTTGCCAACTGCAAGCGATGCAGATGATGTAGTAACCACATTCCATGTATCCACCATGCTGTTGACGTAAGTCGTGGTTGCATATGAGGAATTGACAATCGGAACTGCCGCGATCAGTGAGGGAATAGTGTACCCCGAATCGTTCAGCCATCTTGTAGATGTTCCATTCCAGACAGTAATATTCCCATCCTGTGAACTGGTGAGGGCACTGTACACCGTGTTCGGAGAACCGGGACTTGAATGTGAATCGACATAGGATTTTGTCGCGGCATCACTGGAGGCTACCGGTGTGCTGATATTCGAGATATTGAATCCCCCCGTATTCAGGGAACCGGTCATTATCCGCGTCCCGTTCTGCAAAAACAAACCCGTATAATCTACCGGGACGGAAACATTCCCGAGGGCATACCAGATTGAAGCATTCGTGGCAGAAGCATTTACTACAGTCTCATAGTTCTGGAAATTGGTCCAGATCGAGGTATTCATTGCTGTAGTATGAGTAATGGTGTCAAAGTTCACCCACGCCGTATTATTTACACTTGTAAGGTTATTCGTCTGCGATTGGTTGACACTGTTAAGGAGCGAGATCGTGGCATAGTTCCCGAAATTCGACCAGATTGAAGTGTTCCTTGCGGTTGCATTGATATTAGTATCGTAGTTCCCGAAATTCGACCAGATTGTGTTATTTACCGCTGATTGGTTTGCAATGGTATCCAAGGATGAGAGAAGCACGCCGCTGTCTTGTATCCCCGATCCTGTCCCGGTAATTACATTTCCCGATGCTGCAGATGGGATCTGATTTTTCAGGGCATAACTGCTATTCGGGACCGGGTTTGCATTGAGGTATGAGAGAGAGACGGCATCCTGGCTTGATCCCGGGTTCCCGATGTTGGAAATATTGAACCCCCCGGCATTAATTTTTCCCGTCATTGTTCCACCGGAGTGGGAGAGGAAATTGCCGAAATTTAACCATATCGAGGTGTTCTGGTAGGTCCAGTTATTTACAAAGTCATGCCAGTTCTGGGACGTGATACAGGTCAGGCCCGGGTCGTTCCAGAACGTCGGGCACGTTGCTCCGACCGAGGATACCATCAGGAGCACCGCTAATAAAACCGTGATAATTTTCTTCATCTTAAAGCACCGCTATCCATGTGATCGTCATGGGATTACCGGGATCCCCCGTGTTCGTCTTGATGTTCACCGTAAACTCCGTTGCCGTGAAACTCTGGAGCGTTGGCGGCAGGTTATACCGCGTTCCATCGTTACCCGGAGATATACCTATCGGAATTACCATCCGGGGCGTCCCGCCGGGCGAATATGGGACTGGTACGCCATCCTGAACGTTCGATACAGTACCCATCACTAATGAGAGTTGGCACGCGCCGGCAAGGAAAAGGATGTTATCGACAACATTCTGGTAATGGAGTGCTGACATGGGGATCCCCACAATCGAGTTTACCGGCCAATTCTTTGCCACCGTGCCGTTAACGCCTCGTTGTGAAATTATGAGAGGGTTGGTACCGGAAGAGACCCATACGAGTTCTGTAGTACCGTCAAACTCACTGTCAGGCGGACCTATAGCCACAATAAGCGGATACCCGGTACTCGGCAGGATGGTTCCGGCTACGAGCGGTATGCTCAACGCAATTGAGGAGATAGGTGCTACTGTGAGATCGATTGGCGTTAATTCCTGTGCCGGTGGCATCTCTGTGGGTAATTGCATTTTTTATCTCCTAACCTGTATGTTGAGGGATGGAACCTTAATCTTTTTCCCGGGATCCCCCTTCCCGGCGGCTGGCATCGGGGGTGTTAGCCCTTCATCGCCGATCCTCACGCGGGCGTAATGATGTACGTCCCATTGGTGTCTATCGTTGCAATACACGCAGCATTTACCGTGATGTTTGGGTAATCAACGCAATACCCTGTTTTTACGAGGGCTTTTCCCGCCGCTGCGGTACAATCTGAGGACATGAAGGTCACAGTGCCGCGGAGGGCCTGGACGGTCACGGCTTGACCCGGGGATATCGAGGACATATATAATGTCGAAACCGTCGCATTATACACCGTGCTTGAAATCGTAAGGGTAATCGCGCCCGTCGTGTAGTTTACCGTTGTGATGGTGCCGCTCGCCCCCACGGATGCCGGGCAGGTCCCTGACCCAGTAAGTACGATATTGTACCCGGCGCTCACCGTAACATTATAGATCGCAACCTCATTCGATTTTGAAACGATGGTGCCTGTTACAGTCGGCAGGATTGCGTTTTGAAGAGATGCCGCAATCTTCCGGTATTCCAATACCGGATTCAGGAATACATGGCCAATGTTAATTTGCGCGGTGAATGCCGAAGCAAGGATAAATGTGACCGTAACCTCGTTAGTCGATCCCCCGTCCGTCCAATTATATTCAATATCGATGATCCGGTATGTTCCATCGGGAAGGTTTTGCGCCGAATATCCTGCGGAGATAATTTGCTGGTAGAGCTGCAGATCCGACCGGCGTTTGAAGGTCGCTTTCCAAGTGCTCATCTGCGAGAAATAATAGTTACAGAGGAACTGCAGCCGCACGAGGGCGTCGGTTGCATTCGTGACGTCGGTATTCTCCTCGTAGTAAACACGTTTAAGTGCGGTGCCGGTAGGGTTGAGGTAATAATCATAGACGTTATCCGAATATCCGTAATTGATACTGTCCATCTGTTGCCAGACGCCCGCAAGGGTCTGATACCGGAGCGTGACCCAGTTGTATTGCGCCTCTCCCTTTTGGATCAGCGTAACGGGGCCCTTGAGGAAATGCGAACCGTCCGCGGCAGGCTGCGCTCCATAGATCTCAGGGTTTGTCAAGTTTAATGCAGCAGGAAGGTTGATACCCAGAGATCCACTGTCAATGTTTGCATAATCGGCCAGATATGCGCAGGGCTGGATTACTCCTGATATGATCTGCCAACGGGTGTAAAAGAGTTGGGCGGTGTATGTGCAGATCTGAGTGATAGCTGTGATCGGTGTGGTTTTTGTGGTGAAGGGGATCTCTATCGCAGGAAGGTTTGCCGATCCCCATGCATTCGGGTTGGCTGGATTCCCAAACCCTCCGGTTACCGCAGGGGAAATGCCGGTGCCAAGCGCCCATTTAGTACCATCTGAAATCTCCCATGCAGGGGCAGTAGCGAAAGACAAGGGACATCCGAGACACCCCAAAACATACACGTAAGGCGTCATGGTCTCAGTGCCGTCCGGCCGGTTCGGTAGCGACAGGAGTGCCGGGGGGAGATTCTGCATGGTAAGATAAATTCCCTGATCGTAACCGGTCATGACCTGATCGCCACCATAGGCATTCACATTGCTCTGCGATGAGGGAATGACGCCCACGAAAACGGGGTTCCATATGCCGGTATAATCCGGCATCCAGAACGATACCGGTACCCAAAAGAGGGACGATAGCGGACCTCCCGTTGTCAGCCGGTTAAAGGTAAACGTTGCCCGGTACATCTTGTCGGAAGATGCACGGCGGATCTTCACGCTTTTGGTAAGGATAATTGGCCCCCCGGCAATGCTCGTGTTAAACGGGATCACCGTTACGCTGGTGATATATGCCTCGTTTGAAGCGCTTTGGGTTGTATCGTCAAAAAACTGGCCGCTTACCCACATACCATCTGTGGGCTGAATTACCATCGACCCCACCGCCGGACTTGCAGTCGTCCAGGATCCGGAAGTTACTGTGACGGAAACCACCGTGGCGTGAACGGTTGCGCTCTGCTGCCGAATGGTATCGCCGGCCACGACGGCCTTGTTAGTGTAATATCCACCGGCGTTAAACTGTAAAATTGCCTGTGGGTACGGTGCTACCATGATGATCTCTCCTTTATCCTGCCGTTGACTGTACGAATTTCACGGTATACGTCCAGACGTAGGGATAGAGCCGTTCGGTGATCTGGAGCGGCTCGCTGATCACGCAGTTCGGGTATGATGTGCCGTTGATGATAAGGGTCCGTTTCTGGGTGGTGGCCGAAAGGGTCTGCACATCGACATACCCATCGAGAAGCTGATCGGCCTTTGCGGGGCCGGTGTACGCCACGAGCGCGGCAATCTCACTGTATGAAGTGGTCTCGCAATCAAACTGGCAGCTCATCGAGTATGCGTCCTGTTTCATGCTGACCTTTGAGGGCATACTGAGCACCTGCGTCCCGAACTGCACCGAGCCCGTCATGATCTAATCGTTCCCCCCGATTCCCATAGCGATCCGCTGCGTGCGGAGGTTCGCGGTGTCGGCCAGCTGATCGTTGATGGCCGATCCTACTGCAGTACCTACCTCTGTGGGAGAACTGCCGGCCGGGGGCGTGACCGTGACATATATCGTTGTAGCGTTCTTGTTGTAGGAATTGATTTCATCATTAATTTTCTGTTTAAGTTCTGTAATTCGTAATGCAAGATCCGCCGAAGCGGTTGCGGTTTTTGTGGTTTCTCCCTCGAGATTTTCAAGTTTTTGGGAGTTATCTTCAATAGTCTGCGCGAGTTTCGTCTGAGTGGCTGTGTGTGCATCGGCTTTTTTCTGATCCTCTGCACTTGCCTTTTCGGCTTTTGTTTGAGCCTCCTCCACTTTTTTCTGGGCCTCTTCCTGCTGTTTTGCGGTCTCTACTGCCCCGGATGTGCTTGTAGTGGCCTGATGAAGCGCCACCGTGGTGGTATCGAGGAAATTCGTTGTATATTTGCCCGGATTTGAAATGCGATCCATGGCGTTTGTTAGCTCCGCCATGTTGCCGGTTTTGATATATTCCTCGACACCATCAAGCGCCATTCCTAACGAGGAAATTTCGACGCCCGCAACTGCTCCGGCTTGAGCCACATCTTGGAAAAACGCAATAATGTAGGTGCCGACGGTGTCTTGGAAAATCTCAAATCTCTCCGAAAGGATTCCCCATTCGATCCGGAAGTTCTGGACCTTCTGGGCGTCCTCATCACTCATCACGGGCGACGCCGCTTTGAAATTATTCACGGCTGTGGTCCCATCGTCGATCATCGGGGCGATGTTCTGCCACGATCTTCCGAAAATGGCAAGAGCGTCCGCATCCCGTGTTTGGGCATCTCCAACATTGGAGAGCGCAGGAAGTAGATCCTGCATTATATCTGATGTTGAGCGGTAATTCCCGTTGGCGTCTATAACCGACACACCAAGAGCCTCAATGCGCTGCCGGAGGTCATCACCCGCTGTTCCCTGCGCACCGATCTTCTGCGTCATCATGGTCATGGTGCTTGAAAACGCATCAAAATCTACACCCATGGAGGTGGCGGCTTCTTTCCACCGCTGCACGTCATCAAAGGAAGTATTCGTGGTGATCGAAAGGTGTTCGATCGAATCTTCATAATCCATGGCGGCGCCGACGGTATCGTCAAACGCCGTTTGTACCATGGAAACGCCTTCCCTAATGGAATTAAACATGAAATAGAAGTTTTGAGCCGCACCAGCTAACGTGCCACTAGTCTGATCATTTGCCGTGATATTATAGAACACGTTTCCCAAGTCGGTATCAGTCATTTCTTCCCGTCCTTCGGTGGGCCATAAAGCCCGTTATACGCCGCAAGCCAGAATTCTCGTTCGATCTCGTCCATCGCTCCCCATTCCTTCCATGTGAGTTTCATCCAGCGCAGGAACACCGCCCACAATTTCCCGTATTCACTTACCGAGAAAGGAGCGGACCCGTGCCATCGCCTCCGCGCCGCGTTGCTGGTACCGGTGGATTAGCGCATTGAGGTCCACAGGGCGCCATTTGTCCTCGTTTTCCGCGAGCCATTCTTCCGTGATGTATGGATTCGCGGTCAGGGCTGCGTAGAGTTTCCGCATGATTCCGCCGAGTTCCCGGGCGTACTGATCGGACTGGTATTTGGTATACCCGGCGTCCTGCCCTGGTGCGGGCGGTTGTGATGCGAGTTCCCGCATTGCCCCGAGTAACTCCTGCTTGCGGTCGAGAAGGGCAGTGATCTCCGCCGATTTTGCGCGAGTGAAAAAGAGTGGCATCTCAAGGGCCCCGGGGGGAGCTCTCTGGACGCCGTCTTCTGTTACAGGAGGTACCGGCTGGCCGGTCGTGAGGTCCACGCATTCAACGTTGCGCTCCGGGTGAGAGACGCGATCCATCAGGGTATCGATCTCCCGCTGCCACCGGGCGGCTTCCTTGGCAACCTCTTCGCGTTTCTGCTGTTCCCGCTCGGCTGCCACCCGCTCTGCTTCCCGGCTCTTGAGTGCTGCGATCGCGGGGTCTTCATCGGGTCCGGTCATGCGAACTGTGCCTGGATATCGGTGTTCGGGTTCTGCATCACCATCTCAACGGTTGTCGAGACTGATTTGCCGCCTTTGAACGTCACCGGATCGCTCTTGACATAGCAGTTAGCGAATGTCATGATGACTTCCTTGGATGTGGCGGGGTCAATGATCTTCATGGCGATATTGACGAGCGCCGGGAGTGCTGTGGAGCCGCTGATCGAAGTAGTGCCGGCAATCGACGCGATCCCGCAGGTCACGCTCGAGCCGAGCGCGGTGGGGTTGTCGATGTAGAGCACCGAGGTAAAGACCTTCGTGGTAGTAAGCACGGTGGCCGCAGGAGCCAAAGCTGGCATCGCGAAGGAATCGTGGATCACATTGCCGTTCACGTCAAGACCCACAGCGGTGATGTAGACAATACTCGCGTTGGTCGTAGTAGCTCCTGCAGTCGTGAGCTGTAACAGCCCGGACCCGGCTGCAAGTGGTGATGCTCCTGCCAGAGTGAGATTGCCCGCGGTGTTAAGATTTGCGCCCGCGGTAACGATCGTGGTGGGCGTTCCCGTGATGGGCGACGCGTTGAGCAGGTACGCCACGAGCGAGCCGTCCGTCATCTGCCGCTCGAACGAGAGCTTGTTGAATTTCCGGCCCACATAGACATTATGCGCGAACGTATCTCCGGTGGGATATGGGCTGTCAAAGATGTTCTGTAAATCATACGAGCCGGTCGTTACGAGATAATCCCGCGATCCGGCAATCCATACCGTGCACATCGCACCGGTGAAGGTGCCTGCAACTGGATCAACCATAATTTTTTACCTCCTTGTTTTCTGGATTAGTCTCATAGCGATTCGATACTGACGTGGGTGAACTTGAGTAAACATAATGTGTGATGGACATGCGTATCCTCCTCGAATGGCAGCGGTCGGGCGTCGAACGAGACTACGTTGAGACTGTCGAACACTGCGGTAAGTGCCGTGCTGGTTTCGATGTGTTTAGCGAGAACTCCCACCCGGGCAGCAATCGCCCGCTGTAACGAGATCGCACTGTATTTTGTCGTCCCGATCACCACACCTTCATCGTGCGTCCAGATGTGGATCGCAAGGTTAACGGCGTTCTCGGAAACCCCGGTTGAATCGTACCCTGCCCGGGGCGTCTGGGTTTCTGTGTCCCAGAACGTTACCGACGGATAACACGGGGGCAATACAGCGTATCCCCACTTGGTGTCCCCGGTAACAGCTCCGAGCAGGGTTTGAAGCTGGATATCACCGGTGAAATACGCGAGCAGGGCCTCTAATTGTACCGGCGTCATACACTCAGCTCCCCAACGGCCTGCTGGATTGCCATCGCGATCCGTTGCCGGGTGTCCTCTTCCTCGTCCTCGCAGGCGTCCCGTAGGAACGGCCGGGCGAACATCTTACTGGTGCCTTCATGAACGTACAGGGCATAACCGGGAATTGTCCCGGGGCCCTGCGCGATAGATCCGCAGCCGATTCCTCCGGTGATCTCGGTACCCCCATCTACGACATAGGGATATATCCCGGCTCGCAAGATTCCCGTGTCAAACGGTGCGCCGGAATAGTTGGCCTCCTCTCCGCCTTCTGCGGTGTGCCGGACGCTTCTTTTCCCGGTGGCTGCATTGACCCGAGCGATCTTCGTGGGAAATACCATGTCGTCATACGGGGAGTACCCCGGCGTGCAGTACCGCATCGCGGTTGACTGACGGGCGAGACAGGCCTGCTGCAGCCCGAGGAAAGCTCCCTGGTGCATGGCCTGACCTACCGACATAATCTTTTCCTGCATTTGTTCGGGGGTCATGTCGTCGTCTGCCATGGTTACTGTCCTGCTGTAGTGCTCATGTCGGGGATCAAGTCCACTTCCCAATGAGGGAGTACCGTGTACTGTTTCACGGATTTGACGATCCATGTGCCCGTGAATATGCCCTGCGTGGTCGTGACCTGATAGGAGTTCTCGTGGATCGTTGCCTCCGGGGGGAGCCAGAGCCGGGCTGCTCGGATCACGCCTTCCCCGTAGAGCCGCAAGACCATATCGGCGCTCATCATCTCGAACTTGCACGGCACGTTTTTCTGGCGGGCTACCCATCCCTCCACGGGTCCGAGCCCATCGCTACCGATCTGCGCACGGGCCTGAATGTTGCAGCGGTGTGGGTAGAAGCCGGGCATCGTTACCCTCCAAGGACACTTCGGGCGATCCAGGGGAACACCCGGGGCAGCACATAGGCAATCAGGAATCCCGCTGCAATAGCGCCCGTGAGGATCACGGCCCAATAAGCTTGCACGTTGGCGATGAATCGGCTGTTTTCCCCCACCTGTGTAACAAGCCCGGGCCGGCCGGTCTCTTTGCCGGTGCTGTCCTTCCCGTACAGATCAATCTCAATACGGGAGATGCTGCCGCAGATTTTGGGGCATTCCGGGCAGGTCAGAGTAACATTCTTGAGATCGTCTTTGGTTGCCATCTCACCCCGCATTTTCTGGACTTCTTCGCGGAGAAGATCAATACTCGCGCCAAGTGTTTTTCCTTGAAGTTCAACCGTGGCTTGAAGCCCGGCGATTTCTTTGCCGTGCTGGTACGTTGTGGCATCAATGCCGCTCTCTGCTGCCATCAAAGATCTTCTCCTGCGAGGAACATCATCCCCGCATATTGGTCGGCTGAGTCGAGTTCCGCTCCGGTGTTGGCCCGGATGTACTTATCGAGGGCGTCACGGCCCTTTTTGTCGAATCGTTCGATCGAATCGTTGATCGATACCGCCTCTTTCTGCGTACCCTCTGCCAGCGAATCCGGATACGTTCCGTCAAATTTCTGCTGGTTACGGATATCCCGGCAGAGCCACATCTGGGCGACTTCGAGCAGCACACCGCTCCCGGTTTCATTGACACCGTAGTTGGTGTCGCCCGGAAGCGGCGGCGTCGGATTGAGGCCATTCATGGCAAGTTCGTTCTGAATCGTCGTTTCGATAAAAGAAGCCCACGAGGTAATCAGAGGGATATCGTAGGCGTATCCCTTGGTCTGTTGCTGTGCCAGCTTGGGATTCGACCAGACTAGACTTGTCACCGTAGTACCTCCAAAAAAAGGGAGTGGAGATGGTCCTACGTGGCGTTGCCCTGATAGATTGTGTGCCAGTCACCGGGCGCTGCGCCCCACCGGGCCATGATGGAACAGTAGATGTCGTTGGTCTGGAAGACCAGATCGGACGTGTTCGGGTCCATCTTGACGGTGAGCTCGGGCGGCATCCTCTCCTGTAACAGGACGGGTTTTGCCACGCGGGTCGTGCAGGCCAGATACCACGCGTTCACATCCGATATGTACGGGGTCTCGATGATGGTCTTGAGATCTCCGCCAGCGTCAACGTTGAACACGTTGAAGGTCGGGATGTTTGTGGTAGCGGTGGTGGGCGTACCGCTGGATCCACCCGGACCGACAGACATCAGCCATGTCGAGTGCAGGATCTGCCGGGCAAGCATTCCCTGGATGGGCGGCACAATGAGCGTATCGGGCACGATCCACAGGGGCCTTCCCTGATTGTCGATGAAGTTCTTCATCGCGGCAATCGCGGTATTGAGGTTGTTGATTGTCAGGGGATTGGTATTCCCGGTGCCGACATAGTTGCTCTGCGTCTGCGCGAGAGAAGCGTTATCGACTGCACCCGGGTGGCTCTGTGAGAAGAGCGGCAGGCCGTCGATACCAACGGCGTAATTGGCGTTGGTGGTCGAGGAGATCGCGCCGTTGTTGATGATGTTGTACGCGAGCTCCATGGGCATACGCTTCCCCTCAACCGCAAGGTCCGAGATCTTCTTCATGAGGATCCCGTACTGGTCGTCCGCGAAGACCGTGCGGGGGAACGAGATACCGGCATCGTACATGGCGTTCATGACCATGTAGGACTGCTTGGCGCCGGCCCGCTCGAACCGCCTGCGGCCTTCCCACAGACTCATGCGGGGTACCTGCGTGAGGGTCGGGTAGAACTCGGCGTCCTTGGTGGACGGGACGATCTGCGTGACCTTAGCCCAGTCGGGCTGCACCCAGATATCGTACAACCAGAAGAAGTACGTCTGGATGATCAGGTTTGTAAATTCAGGATAGAGTGTTGAAAGATCGGTTGGCATGATTACTTACCTCCTGTGTCGGGTGTGTTTGCATCAATTTCAGGCGCATCCCTTATGCGGTGGATGAACTCAAGATCCTTCCGGCCATAACCCTTGAAGAGATCCATGGCGGTCTTGATCTTGGCGTATTCGGCCTCCTCAAGAACCACCTCGTCACCCGCGGCTTCAACCTTCCGGGCGATCCTGTCGTGCTCGATGGCTGCCCGGATATCCAGATTGAGTTCTGGAATGAATAGGACGTTGCCGATAGATCGCTTCATGTCGAACATCATATCCGGCAGTTTGACCTCCTTGATGGTTCCGTCAGGCTGCGGGATTCTCTGCATGGGGCCTTCGGCGATCTTGTAGGGGATGAGTGAAATTTTCCGCATGGTTCACACCTCAGGCCTGCGCACTCCCGTAGTACAGGTATCTGATCGCGCCATTCACGAGGATCCTGATCGAACCCACGATCGCGGGGGCTGCCTCACCAGCGGAGTAGATCATGGCTCCGGTTGCATCGGTCCCCGTAAAGGAGATCGCGTTGGCAACAAGGTCCATGGCCGTTCCTGGCTGGGAGTTGATGCCAAGACATGCGTTGGAACCTGCGGGAAGTGCAGCGGTGTTGCCGTTGGCGTAGAGTTCGGCATAGACGCCGAAATACGTACCGGCCGCGACGGCCCGGTTGGGGATCACGACATTGCCGTGGAGACCCGTACCAAGACCGGTAACATTGCCGGCAGAGGTATCGAGCTCGAGGGTTGCGTGATAACCGTGTGCGTTGGCTGCAGCGGCGGTCGAGAGGTAGGTCCGGGACCGGGCTGCGATGGCCTCAACACCCACACCGATCGAGGTGAGCATGATGTAGTGGCCATACGTGGTACCCGTGGTGAGCGCCGTGGTGTAGTATTCCGAGATCCCCTGCTGGTTTGCCGTGCTGATAGCAACCGGCGTGCCTGTGGAACCGACCTTCTCTGCGAGAGAGACTCCTGTGCCGGTTGCGGCCGACAGGTCAACTGGGAATGACGAGGGCGTCACGGGGGGAATCGCAAAGCCGCTGAAATCCACCCAGAGATACCCGGACTCGTAATCGACACAGGTGCCGATCCGCTGGGTCTGGGGTGTGATGGTGATCGTGTGGTCGTCCGTGGCATAGATGGGGTTTCCGAGGTTCGTAACGGCCGCCCCGGAGAACGGGAACCGATAGAGTCTGCCGCTCCGGCCAACATTGATCCCGCGCTTGTTGGGCGACATGATGCCGGTGAAGGGTGCGACGCCGCCCTGGCTGTTCTCTGCCAGCGGGACGATAGTGCCCTCAAGGGCAACTCCCGCGAAGGAGTTGGTGGCCCCGTTGGTCCACGGCTGGAGGAGCCCGGCCGCGGTGAGTTCCACAAGGGCGCCCGTGTAGATGGCCGTGCCCGAAACCGGGACGTATTCAACTGCGTCCGATGCCTTGAAGGGGACGTTAACTGATGCTGTGAGTGACATTTCTTTTCACCTCATACCGGCAGGAGTTCCCGGTCCTGGTGATACGTGCCCTTCCAGTTGGCGCTTCCGGGGAAGTTTTTCATATTGCCGTACTTGAAGACCTTGTCCCAGTCCATTTGCTGGAACTTGCTGTCGACCTGAGCACCGAGCCGCTGGAATACGGCCTTGATGATGTGCTCGGGCGGAAGTCCGTGCTGGAACTTCGGGAGAAGTCCGCCGGCGCCGACCTTGACCATGGGGCCCGGGAGGGATCCGCTGGTGAGTCCCTGCTCGTTCCCAGCAGCGATCTTGGCGGCCATGAGTTTGACCTCGGCCAGCTGGGTTTCCAGAATGGATGCCGAGAGAATCTTGAGCGTCTCGATCTTCTTGGGCGCGTCGGCCTCGGTGATCACGCCGGTCTGCAGTTGTACCTCTGCGATAGAGGCTGCAAGAGCCCGGCGGTTGTCCTCGTCTTTGGCTTTCGCCATAGCGTCCGCAACGGCCGCCTGTAACGTGGCGGCGGCCTGTGCGGTGTTGTCGCCGGTCGTGCCGGTCGCGGGGTTCTGGGGTGACATGGATGCTCCACATGCGGGACAGAATTTTGCTCCAACGGGGACGGCAGTACCGCAGGCTCCGCACTTTGCATGCAGGGCCGCACCGCACTTCGGGCAGAAATCAGCTCCTCTCGGGAGTGCAGTCCCGCACTTTGCGCAGACCGCGTTGTTGCCGTCGCCATCCTGTGCATCAGCGCCTTTCTTACTGGCGCCTTCGGCCGATGCCCCGATATTGATCGTGACACCGGGTGTAACAGCAGCGCCGACGACGGGTTTTCCGTCGAGGCCGACCTGCTGTGTAGTGAGTTTTTCAGGTTCCATAGTGGCTCCTTTTTCCTCTTTGAAATCGTTTACCTGATGGCTGCGCAGATGTGCCTCCACGTCGCTCTTGATCGCGCCCAATCCTTGGGTCTGACCAAGTCGTGCCATCGCGTTATCCACACTGGCCTTAACGACGGTGCCGTTCGGGTTGTGGTGGGGTAACTTACAGCCTCCAAACGTGTCATCGGTCACTGCGGCGAAGCAAGAACGGATCCCGTTCTTCTCCTGTTCCGTCAGATCATCCCAACTTTTGGAGGTAAAATCCTTGAGACCGGGTGCATCCCACGATCCCGTGGATTTCCCGTAATCTTTCGGGTTGTTCGGAACATACGCGCCTGTTGCGCCCATATGACCTCCTTTCTTCCTGAGTGATGCCGCGACGATCTGGTAGTTGAAACTGGCTTCCTGATACGCGGGTTCGGTCACGATCGATTCGCTCATCCCTCTCGCGCCCCGGACCATCCCGTCGTCCAGCATTTCAGAGCCGTAAGCCCACATGCTGACATTCGTGGGGATCTTGCCGGCCATGATCCCTGCTATGGTAGCCGGGTCTGTGATCTCGCCTTTCTGCCAGTAGACGAGGTTGCCCTTGTCGTTCCGGCCGTTGGGGTAGACATCGAGCATCTTCCCCACGATGGTTTTCTGCGAGTTGATGAGATCGCAGAAATGTTCGGCAGCGACAATGTCGCCAGAATCCGGATCGAGCACGGTCTTACCCATCGGGCACCACCGTATCGGCAGGCCCGTGAAGGTCGCGGCAAATCCCTGTGCCTCGCTCTCGGGGATGCCCCACCCATTTTTGTTGAGCTCATCACAGGTGAAGAATGGCCCGTCAATAATGAGTTTCGAGCCGCTCGCTGAGAGGATGGTGTAATTGTTGAGACTGCCTAAAAGGGGGAATTCCGGCATCAGGATTATGATGATGTGCGAAATGAGATAAATCTTAAAATTTGGAAAAAGATGAGGTTAGGTGGGATGGATTTGTACGATCGAGGAATTGGTCGAACACGCTGACGCGGTGCAGGCCGTTTCTGTGATGGTATATACCTGCGACGCTGCCGAGTGGGGGAACTGGTGATAGATCGCAGTCGTCAGGTTTGCGATCGTGCCGTCACCGAAGGACCAGTTTACGCTCGTCGGTGAACCGGCACTCTGGTCCTGGAAATAGACACCAGCCGGGTACCACCGGGTAACCGGCCCCGGCCATGGGGTGAACATTGATACCATGATCGCCATTACTGCCCCGGTCCGGTTCGTCCATCCGGTCCCGAATGAGTTGGTTACCGAGTGATTCACGGTATAGATCCCTGCCACGGTATAGGTATGCAGTGGATTCTGATCGGTTGAGGTGCTGCCATCGCCAAACATCCAGAACCACGAAGTTGTCCCATTAGATTGCACATAATTGAACTGCACGGGGAATGGTGCATTGCCAGAAGTCTGGGTATATAATCCATTCTCGGTGAAGTTCCCGATTGGCAACGGTACAATTCCTGAGACATTGACAAATGAGATCTGTGTCGAGATATTTGACCCGCCGGAATTTGCAGCAGTGAGATTAATCGACCAGTTCCCGGAGCCGAGCATCGCCACATCATTCTGTAATCTATTTCCGATAGGTATCCATGTATTATTCCCGGTGACGTTTTTCGCGCCCCATGACCATGATGTTGGAGTATTTGTAGAAGTATCATTCAACGAAATTCCAAGCGGGGGAATACCAGATATTGGAGAAACCGTGAACGATGCAACGGGTGGAACAGCTGTCACGTTTATGAACGTCGTATTCGTGAATTTGCTGGACCCACCGGAATTGGTTGCCGTCAGGTTTACTGAATAATTGCCGATCCCGAACGTCCAGACCGGGTTCTCCGTCGTGGCAAAATTCGTCCACGTGTTGTTGCCGGTGACGTTGTTAAATCCCCATTGCCACGCGGTCCCGACGGGATTCGAGGTATCCGTGAAACTCACGGCAAGGGGTGAATACCCGGCTGTTGTATTCATAGTAAACGCTGCTACGGGTGGAACAGCTGTCACGTTTATGAACGTCGTATTCGTGAATTTACTGGACCCACCGGAATTGGTTGCCGTCAGGTTTACTGAATAGTTGCCGATACCGAACGTCCAGACCGGGTTTTCTGCCGTGGCAAAATTCGTCCATGTGTTGTTGCCGGTGACGTTGTTGAATCCCCATTGCCACGCGGTCCCGACGGGATTCGAGGTATCCGTGAAACTCACGGCAAGAGGTGAATACCCGGCTGTTGTATTCATAGTAAACGCTGCTACGGGTAGTACACCAGATACCGTGATCGTAGTATTCGCGCTCGTATTCGATAACAGGGCGTTATTTGTCAGAGTGAGATTTACCTGATAGGTTCCTGCGACCGGGAATGTATAGGTAATATTCTCGTTCGCAAAATTTGTTCCATTAATAAAAACCTGAGTATTATTATTGATAGAATATGAATAACTCGTCAATCCGGCATTACCGGGATTTGGCCAGCCGCTTGTATCAGTAAATTGGACAGCGAGGGGGATAGCACCGGATGTAGTATTCGCAGTAATGGTAACAGGTAATGCCGCAACCCCAATTTCCTGTGTCTGCGGGTACAATTGAGTGATAGGAATGGCTACACCATTCCATACAAATGCCGAATCAATTGATCCGATTATACATATAGTTCCACGAGCAGCCCCATTCCCCAAAACCGGGGCACTTGCTCCCACGAGATAACTTGTAGAATCAGTCCATGAGCCTTGCGAAACCCCATCCAAATACATTGTAGTTGTAGTACCGCTTCTTTCAACGATGATTTCATGCCACACATTTGCAGTTACAGTCGTCCCGCCAACAATTTTGAATGCCGAATTAACATAGTAACACAATACAGAACCTGCTGATATGTAAATGGTTGAGTATGCACCACTCCCCGATGCTGCCCTCCAATCGTAAATGGTTTGTGGCGTAGCCGGCGCAGATGTGTTATACCAGAAGTCTATAGTGAATGGGTTTGTTCCAAATGCGAGATTTGAGTTTGCATTGCCATAAATATAATTTGTGCGGCCTGTTCCAAAGTACGCAGCACCGGCTCCGAATTTTGGGGTTGTTGTATTCTCTACCCCCCCGCTATTAGTCCATGTAGTATATCCGGTATCGTCCACTGTGAGGGTGGAACTATTAAAATTCATTGCCGATACGAGGTATGGGGAATATTGACCGAGATAATAGGATGGTACAATCGCACTTACTGACCCGGTAAACAGGATTAGTATTATCAACAATACCATGGCTGCAAGTTGCCACTTCCTCCATGGCCGGATCACCAGCCGGTCACCAAGAGACTGCATGGAGATCACCGGTCCTTACGAGTCGGCATCGATCTCCACCGTCAAGCTGTACGTTCCCGTGGTGCCGGGGAACACGTCAAAGGCGGTATCGTTCGCGGTAACAACGGCCTCGAAGGTGAACGGCTGCAGCGGCAGGACTGAGGGGGGGTTCGTGGCAGCGTACCCCAGCGGGTAATACTGGTCGGTGTTTCGCTTGTACTGGGGCGCAAACGCTACCGAGCCCTTGACGGTCACATAGATCCGGTTGCTCTTACTGGGTGCGAGTCCCAGTTGGCTTAACGGGTTGAATGCGGCTCCCAAGACAGTAGCGATCAGGCCGTTCGAGGCGTTGCTCAACGACTGATTTTTAAAATCTACAATAGCATAACGAAGCGTCATAAGGGTGTACACCTTTTGATAGGGATACAAGAGACGCAGAAGAAAATAAATCTTAAATTCGATGAAAAAAAGATTATGAAATCCGTTCCACCGTCAGCGTTGGCGTTGCGGTACCGTCCGGGGCCTTGGGGCTTGATGACACAATCCGGTATGCACCCTGCACGCCATTCGGGATCATCTGCTGGCCGCCAACGATCGACCCGATCGCGGATGGTGCCGGCGCAGTGCATTCCTGGAAGATCACGGTATCGCTGAGTTTCCAGCCGGGCAGCATCCCCGCCGGGAATGAGAACCGGCGCCGGGCTTTGGCGACAAAACCCGCTTGGCACCGGCAGATGTGGGTGTTTGCCATCAGGATACCTCCAACCCATCAAGGATGTTGCTTTCAAAGATATAGAGGTGATTGGAGCGGGAATGTGCGGATAAATGAAAGTCTCCAGTCCCCGCGAGATCAACACGATACCAGACCCCACGGCCGAGAAGAATATACCAAATTGCGATGATCTTTACTTGAATACGAGTGATTAGGGACAAAGGAATATTCTTCTTTGTGGATAATAGAACGTCTACCCCCATCATGACACCTTCATTTCAAGCAATCTCTGGGCCTGCGCTGCCGTAAGTTTCCCGGCAGCCACCAGTTTGGTGATCGCGCTGATATTGTTCAACTTCTCTTCGCAGGCCATCTCGACCCATGTTGACCGCTTGACCGGACCCCGGGCTTTTTCTATCCGGTTAAAAACACTCTGCCGCACGGTGACATTCAGGCTCACCGCAGGATCTTCGCTTGGTTTTTTTGGCATAGTATAATATGTGGTATAAAAAGTATAAATGTTTTAGGATGGGGCGTAAAGCGGGATATCGAAATAGTTCTCGCGCCAATCTTGGCAGAAATCAACCGTGTCCTGCGAGGGTTGCGGGGCATCGTCGGGGATATCGTCAAGCACCGGTAAGAGTACACACCTACAGTTGGAATGGGCGGGAGGCCGGATAAGGTCCGGATCATCAAGCGCCCATACTGAGCCATCGAGATCCGCGCAGTAGTCACATTCGCGCTCATCTTCTGCTGCACTCCATTCCACACCAGAGGCCCCGGCTTCCTGATACTGGATAATATGGGCTTGGTTGTACGTTTCTATCGTCATTGTCCGCGCTCGCTCATTCGCCCGGTTCCTATCCACACCGAGCGCTTCCTTCACCCGAGTACCCAGTTGTGCCGCACTCTCGCCGTTCTGGTATCCATCCTTGAGCGTGTCCGTGAGCCGGTCTTTAAAATCATCCGCGATCCGGTCGAAATGTTGCACGGTATGATCGGTGATCCCCTTGACGAGTTTACTCCAAGGAGTCATCAGCTGGGGCGACACGGACGGCAGCGGGGGGACAAAAGGCGTCGATTTCTTACCGGCCGCTCCATGCCGGCGGTGCCATTGCCGCTCCCGGGCGGCGACAAGCAACCGCTGGGCGTTCTCGGTGCCCATCTGGACGGTCTGCTGGACGTGGTGCTCGATCTGCGTGCGGAATGCCGGCCCCGTTACATCCCTGCGAGCGGTATCAAACCCTGCGAGCGCTTCCCGGGCGGATCCGGCCTGATCGTTGATCCTCCGGGCGATCTGCTCAAGCGCGTCCTGCAGGACCCGGGCCATCAGGTATTCTTTCCGGTTCAGATCGAGGTTCGCGCCGCCATACGGTCGGGCGATCACGTGGGGATGATGCCCGGCCCCGCAAGCGCATTTGGGGCCTACGAGGAGATTGACCAGATACCCCGCGAGTCTCTGCGACGATAATAACCGCAGGGCGTTCTCGTGGCTCGCGGTTGCAGATACGGCGGGATCCTTGTTAGTCCAGTCGTCCAGGATCCGGGCAGTCATCTCGGGATGGAACTGCGTGCCGAGATATCCGGGGCCCCGGTATGCCTGACACATCCCGCCGTCGGCGCCGGTAACGATCTCGTGCGCTCCCGCGGGTGTTTTGAATGCGTCCTCGTGCCACTCAAATACCCACGAGGATCCTAAGGGGCTCGTTACAGGCGTCCAGCCATACTCGCGGTGTTTGAGTCGGATTAATTTTCCGCCTTTTGCGAGCGCAATGAGTTCGGCGCCCGCGCATACACCCATGATCGGTTTTTTGAGTTGGAGATGCTGTTGGATCAGTTGGATCTCCACATCGTACCACGGCATCTTTTTGACGGGTTGATCCGAACCCATGAGGATAAGGAAATCGGCCTTCTCGGTGCCGGTAATGCCGCTCTTGTGCGCCTGTACGGTTGTGGTCCCGATACCCTTATCGCCAAACAAGAGATCAAGGTACCCCGGGCCTCCGCCGGGCGTGTGCTCAACAAAAACCGCCTGCTTCATTCATGCACCTTCCCGGCTGCCTCAACAATCAGACTGCTCCCGGCGCGGCCCGACTGGATATCAAGGCGTATGCGATTCTTGCGGGGTTCGGGGACTGACCGGCACCGGATCGATACCACGAGCGATCCGAGATCTTCCGTCAATCCTTCAACACCCCCGGATCCATTTCCTTGCCTTCCAGATCGCCCGCTCTATCCAGCTCTCTGGGATATTGCTGACCAGGGCCGCATCGAGGTCTGCGATCTCTGCATCGATAATATCAAGGCAATCCTCTTTTTCCTGAATAATGGCGATCAGATTCGCCCGGCTTTCTTTGAGTTTCCGGAGCCGGCGCTGTGGGTTCGCTGCATCGGAGAGAGTGGGGCCGGGTTGGGTCATGCCGGCACCCCCCGGGTATTCCAGCACCCGGCAACGTCGATACCGGTATAAACCAGGTTCATAGCCAGTAATGCCAGAAACCCAATGGTAATTTCCAGAATGCCAAGGTACGCCAGATAATAAAGAATGCTGCCGGCACCATTCCCGGCTGACCAGATCACATAGGACCTGAACCGGGTGCCGGTGTTCATGCTGATATTGAGCAGTCCGCCGAGTATACCCAATCCGGCGACAAGATAAGAGAGGATATTGCCGAGCCCTGGGATCATGCCTTTGCCTCCCAGACGTGAAGACCCAGCGCCACTGCTTTATTCTTGATGCTGGGGATGCTGCGATTCAGTGCTTTTGCGAGATCTTTGATATCGACCCGGCCATAATATGTCTTGAGGGTAAGTTCGTCCCGGCCACCAGGTATCCACGGTTTTGCGCGGGGGGAATAATGGAGGGCGGCTTCTTCCAGTTCGGGGATTATGATCGTATTGTTTTGAGATTGTGAACCATGTGGAACACGTTTTGTTTTCATTGTCGATCCCTCCCGACGGTTTTACAGGGTTTTACTACGGAGAGTATGCCGGTAGTATCAACACAGATTTTTCGCGGGCCATCGGTGTGGAGCATAACCCATCCAATATCCGGCGTGCCTATGATGCCCTTTTTTACAGCAAAAACTGTCTTTCCCTGCCAACAAGGAGTAACGACAGCGATACCGGATAAGAACTGGGCGGCGGTGAATACATGCCGGTGTGAGAATACACAGACATCAATAGGCCCGTATTTTTCACGTGAGCGGTTGAGATAGAGGAGGAGCTGTTCTTTTGCGGGTGCGGTTGTGAGATATTGCCAGCTTGAGGTTGAGGTGCCGATTACATGCCGTGCGAAGATCCGTAACCCGCATTCCTCAATGACAAGTTCGTCACCGAACTCCGCACCCATTTCCTGAGCGATGAACGTATCGGCACTGATACCATCCGGGAGCTGGTGGTAATCCGTTCCTGCAGTGAAATACATCGGGACTTTCGGCAGGGTTTTCAGGATCTTGATACACGCTTTGACCTGGATCAGAAGTTCGGGAGTGACGAGTCCCCGGCCGCCCTCCTTTTTCTGGGCGCCTTCGATGAGATCGCCATTGAGGATGATGCAGTCCGGTCTCTCTTTTTTCAGTACCGCGAGCATCTTCTTCCAGTGGTCCCAGATTGCCGCATTCACCGCGTTCTGGGGGAAGTCCTCGATCAGATCGCTCCGTGCGCTCTCTGCCTTGAAATTTGGGGGCCAGAGCCCCCATTTTGAGCCGATATGAAGATCCGATAAAAGTAAAATCCGTTTTGTCATTTAGTAAATCCCTCCATCTAGTTCACCCACAAGCCATCTCACGTATCCCGCCGTAGGCCACGCCGGCCACTGCGTTTCATGCTCGATTCCGGGCGCCGGTTCTTCAAGAAGATCCGAGATATCCTTATCCACTCGGCACCACCCCGGGATTATCTTTCAGAAGTTGGTACAACGCCTCGCCGAGCAGCACGATCTCATGATGGTTTTCTTTCAGGGCATCCAGCTCGTAGATCTCGACAATGGCCTCAAGCAGTTCGTGAATGAAGGTGGAATGTTTCTGCTGCTCACAAACGCCGGGATCTAACTGGATTGTTTTCATACGGGGGATGTACTGGCCGTATGCCGCTGAGTCTGGGATCATGTTGTTCACGTATTCAATCTTCACGTCATAGCCGCCTATCCTGATGGTTTCGGGTATCATTTCCACTTACTCCATTCATCCGGGGTGTGTACCTGCGGTTTCCATTCCCGGCACGTGTTTCCTGCATACTGGTTAAAAAAAGGAGACTGGGGATTCAGGCATATATGGATCCGCGAACGGTACCCACAATTAATACAGAGTTCAATCATGATGCCTCCATGAATCCGTCTGTAACCCGCTCGGTATATTGTGCCGCCACAAACGCACGCCGGCAGAACGTCCCGCCGGGAAGATACAGGGTGGGCACGATCGGGACGATATGCGCGGGCATCTTATTTCCGTCCATGATGGTCCCGAGCACGGGTACCTCTTTACCTCCGAGATACTTGAGTCCACGGTACGCGATTTGTAGTTCCGCGATATGCCGGCCGCTGTTGATTTCATCTGCGTAAAAGAGATCTGCGGCTTCGGGTTTCACCCGGACGATCTTGTTCTGCGTCTGCGCGATATGATAGACGGGTTTGCCGAACCAGTCTGCCTGATAATCTCCGGTGTTGGTCATCAGATACCCGTCCCCACATGCTCCGGCGCCGTGAAATCCAGCGGATGCTCTTTCAAGTAATCCTGATCGGCCTGTACGCTCTCAAGGATGTGATCGGACTGTTCTTTGGTGGCGAGTGGCGATGGTTCGGCTTTGGTGAGATCCAGCACGATCGGCTCCGTCTTCGCGCCTTCTGCCTCCAGCTCTTTGCGCTTAAGGATGGCGTCACCCAGATTGGATTTGTTACTCAGCTCGATGTGCTCCCAGCACCCCGAACAGAATAGCATCCGATCAATAACTCCCGTTCGGTGCTTGAGGTAATCGACATACTGGCCGTCTATCTGCCCCGCGATCTCCTCGTCCTTAATAGCAATCCCACAGTAAGCACATTGCTGGTTAAGTCCTTTTGTGAGAGCGATAGGCATGATCGTGTATCCTCACACCGGCCCTTTATTGCCGTGGCTCATGTAGAGCCGCTGGATTGCCGCGTCCCATCCACCGGTAGATTTCTCGAAATCCTTTTCCTTCTGGGCCAGTTCCGCGGCCTCTTCGAGCGTGATCCCGGTCTGGCGCTCGAACGATTCCTCTTCAGTATCCCCATTTAGGACCATGACGTTCGCGCCATACAGATTGATCATCGTACCTTCACGGGTCTTTTTGTACCGGCCCGCTGCGAGTTTAAGGCCGAGGCCCTCCCCGCGTCTCTTGTGCATCCCGGCGGCCGTGAGATAACACCGGCCTTTTGAGGTCAGGTAGAATGTGGGTTTTTCCTGCTGGGTGAGGCCCGGGACAAGCGGTTCGCCATTCCCGGGCGTCTCGGGTGGCTGCGCCGGGTTGGGCTGCCCGATATTCTCGTTCCCCACAGAAGGCAGCGGAGGCAGGTGCCAACCGCACATCTCAAAGAGCTGATCCCGGGTGAGCTGGTCCTGCGGGAGTGCCTGAGCGTTATACTGGAGGAGCGCCTGGATCTCCATGGGGGGGAGTTCAATGGGCGCGAGGTCGATCTTGACGGCCATAGCGTCCGCTGCGGCCCATCCAATCAGCGTGAGATGCCGCTGGATGATCGACTCGAAGGCGTCCCGGATCTGGTTCCGCATGGCTTCGAGCACGCGGTTATTGTCGCTGTCCGCAGAAGAGGCAGACGCGAAGGTGGTGCCCCGGGCTTTGCCGCTGCCGGCTTCGGTCTCGCAGAGCACGTACGAGATATCCCGTTCGAGCGATTCCTTGAATGCAAGGATCCCCTCGGATGCCCCGAAGGTGCCCGCGACTTCCTTGACGGTCTTACCGATCGTGAGGATATCCCGGTTGGGCTCAAGCGTGTTGAGTACCTTCTGTTCCATCGCGGCAATATTGGCGGCCTGTTTGGGCGTGAGCAGTTTTGCCTCTACCATCTTGGCAAGCATCTCGTTCTCGATATGGAGCCGGCCGAACCCGTACCGGCCGATGGCTTTGCTGTATCCCCAGATGATATCGCACAGGGGTTTGATCGCGGGAACGTCCAGCTGATCCATCAGCGAGATCCCGTAGATGCCTTTGGTGCGCCGCTGGTAGATGTCCCGGCACCCGTATCCTTGGTGCATGAACCGGATCAGGGTGATGCGGCCGTTTTTGAGGTAATGGATCTCACGTTTTGCCATCATGCGCTCGTTGATGATGCACTGCGTGACTTCGCCAAGGATGGTGCCGTATTCCCACAACTGCTCGATGTTCTGGAAGCCGCTCATGGGCTGCACGTCCCGGGGGAGCAGGGTGCAGTGGCTCATCGGGATATAGTCAAGTTTCGTGATGCCTTCCCCATTTCCGGCGCGCTTGTCGGAGGTATTCAGGATTGGCACGGTGCCATCCCGTCCCGTGAGTCGGCCGGCTGCGGCGAAATGTTCCTGTAGTCCCAGATTCTCAACGAACTGCTGGCCATCCTGTAACATGCCGTGCTTGATCTCGTCCGTCAACGCGGCATCGATAGCGATATAGAGTTTGAACTCGGATCCGCGGAGTTTCAAACCCAACTTCGACAGTCCCATGGATACCCGGGGGCTGACCTGCTCAAGCTGCTCGAAGCGGTCGAAACGGTTGATATATGAGATCTTGCGGCCGCCATACACGTCTGAATCAAGCGCCTTGTTGATGTACCCGTCGGGCTGACGCTGCGAGGGGTACTGTGTGAAGTCCGTTGTCAGGTCGGCGGCACCGAGCGGGACCATCTCGGACATGATGCCAACATAATCCCTGACATCGGCATCCGAAAGGGCGTTCTCGGCCGGGGTGTCCTCATCGGGTTTCCGGGATGAGAAAAAGTTGACGAGCTGGGGGGGAATGAGCTTAACCATGAGTATCACTTACCTTAATCCGTTTTATTAATCTTAAACGAGGCCTTCTTCTTGGTTCAAAACATCGGTAATGGGTGGCAAAGATCGGCTCCATGACGATTTTCCATCTCACATTATCCTCAATATCGGCGGATATCTGCCGGGCTTTCTCGATACAATCTTCCAGGCTGCCCTCGATGATGATCGGCACTTACTCGCCCCCTTCCATGTGGTCCTGCCCGGACGAGATCATTGAGGGAAACCGTTGCGCAAGATGCCCCATGGAATCCGCGTCAAGATATCGCCGGTCGTCCGGCCATTCGATACTGTCCGTGGTCCGGATCTCGTCGTTGATGCCCTCCCGGGTCGTGACGTAATGGTTATACAAACGGTATGCCACGTTTGCCACTACGTCGGGACCGTCATCGTTGGTGACTGGGCCGATCGCGGGATGGTGCACGGTGAACTTGTCGCCGTTCCATTTGCGCTGCAGCGCCTTGAGTTCGGCCAGCAGCCGGGGGTGGCCCGGATACTCGATCTCATGGTTATAGAGCCGTTTCTCAAGGCAGTCGTAGATGTCCATCTTATACTGCAGCGTGAATACCGTCTCGTCCAGCAGGAAATTATGGAAATGAAGCCGCACGCCTTCGCTTTCGAATCCATCGTGGGCGATCTGTTCAACCCGGTACTGCATGCAGAGCAGCCGGACGTCGTGTTCAATCTGGGCCCAGTTGTGCCGGTGGCCATCCTCGCTGATCCAGTACCGGATCTCGTCGATGATCACCCGGCCGGCCAGCATATGACCGATGCAGAACGCGAACGCGTCTTTTGTCTTGGAGGTATCGATCGCTGAGGTATAGTCAATCATCCCAGGATCGATCGCGGCCTTCATCTTGGCAATGCAGGAATCGATAAGTTCCGGTTTGAACATCGCATCAAGCGCTTTCTCGAACTCAGCGCCCCACTCACGCCAGAATGACGGGTTGGTGCGCATCTCCTCTTTGATGAACGACGAGTCGAAAGAGTAGTTGGGGTTCATCTCCCACGTTGGCCGCTTGTACAGCAGGAGTGTGGTGGGGATCTGATTGCGCTTGTCAGTCTCCCATTGTGAGAACAGCCGCCAGAGGATCCCCTGCTCGGCCATGGGCGTTGTGATGCTGATTACCCGGCCGAGGAACCGCACGATCATCTCAAGGTTAGCGTCGCCCGCGCACCGCTTAAGGAACTCCAGCCGGTTGGAGGCAAACCGGCCCACGGACGGTTTCATGGTGTCATAGACTTCCTCACCGTCCCGGGTGCCCTTCTCGGTCCCGTACTTCCCCAGCTCGTCAAAGAGGACCGCAAGCGCGGTCTTTCCGACTTCTGACGCGGAGTTGCTGGTGACGGCCTCTATTCGGAGTTTCTTCGTGAGCTCGATATCGAGGCTGTTGATCCGGACGGTCTTGCCCTTGAAGTATGGGCTCCGGGATATCTTGGCTTTGATTTCATCGAACAGGATACCGGCCTGCTCCTGTTTCTTCGCTATACAGGGGATTGAAACCTCTTTATCGCGGCTCACCCGGCCCTGATAGAGCCAATAGGGATCCGGGATCTCTTCCCAAAGATACGCGGTATAGCAGGCGATGATTGACGCCATGAAGGTCTTCGTGGAGTCCCGGCCGCAGATCAAAAGCAGTTCTTCCCATGATTTTGTCGGGTCGTAAAATTCCCGGAAGATCTCTTTCTGCCGGGGGTATAATCGTTCCCCGAGATACGCGGGATCCTCCGCGAACGTGATGATGTCGACTACGTTACGGGTGGACTTGAAACTCCCGACAAATTCCTGCCGGAGGTTGTCAGTCACGCTGGGCAGCGCAGCGGGATTCAATGTACCCGATGATGCGCCGTGTGGTCTCGGGATCGGCTTCTGCACGGATCGCCTCCTTGATGATATCCATAAGTTCGCGTTCGCGTTTCATTACATCCTCGATCCGGATCGTGCCCTCAACGGCTAGGTTCGCGGTGGATTCTCCACTTTCGAGCCGTTCGATCTGGACACCCGCGTTGATGATCGCGGTGGCGTCCTTGAGGGAGATCTTCGGGATGGCTTTACCACTCCGGAGCGCGTCCTGGATCTTCTTGCCGAGATCCTGGATGGCCGCGCCGCCTACGAGCTGCATGTTCTTGGCGATCTGGATCCGCCGGTCGCTGGCGGCGAGACGTTCGCGTTCCCTGCGGTTCCGTGCCTGTAAATCGGTGTATTCATCGTATGCCAAGGCCCGGGCGACCCAGTTATTCCGCATCGACCACCGTTCGCAGAGCACCGGGGCGGAATACCCCAACTTTGCAGCAATCTTGGCAATGCTGCGCTCGGTGGGCTCCATATCTCTATACAGCCGGAATGCATTCCACGCTTTTGCGCTTTCTCCTTCCTGCCGTTCCCACATCTGGCGGGTTGCCGCCTGTAACGTGGTTGTGGTGCCGGTCACTCATTCACTCCTTGATTAATCGGATCGTCTTGCCCGGGAAGGCGTCAATTACAACGGGTTTTTTGCGGTACTGTGCCATGGTGTATCAAATCCAGTATAATATAAGGAAAAAACCCCCACCGAGTTCAACCTTTTTAAAGGGGTATTGCGTGGGTGCCTTCTTTAATCCTTGTAGTAAAGGATCATTGTATGACATCTCAACCCCGTGCATTTCAAGTGCATTTAGGGCCGGCCCTTTGAGATATCTCATGTATTTTGCGCAGGTTGTCTTACCAAATTCATCCGTCTCGTATAAGACACCATAACAATCGAGCCCCATTATTCCTCCGGTACGTCCACTTTCTTGATCTCGTCTTTCTCCTTTTTGGTCAGCCGGGCCCCGTGGAAAATCTTTTTTTGCGGCAGGCCGGGTTCGTCCTCTGATTCAAGCGGTTTTTCCGGCATACCTAATTGCCCCGGAGAACCTTGTTATCGTCGGGCGAAATAACGGCCTTGTGGGTGGCTGCGGGGGTGCCGTGCTCCTCGGTATGCCGAAATACGTTCTGGTTGGCAATGATAATACTGTGGCCTGGCGTCGATGGGATGATCCCGTCTTTGATCAGGGCGGTGCGCGGTCCTACGGGTACCACTTTTGGCGGCACGACGATATCGGGTTGCGGAGATTTCGCGGGTTGTGTTGCCGGGGTTACAGACGCGGGGGTGACCGTTTTTTCCAGAGTTTCCGGTTTGGCGGGCACATCTGCCTTTGCGGCCGGAGTTGCGAGTTGATCTTCTTTCTGCGCGGGTTTTTTGATTTTGAGTGATTTCTTCGGTTCTACCATAATGATCAGTGCTCCATGAAGGGCTCGAGTATTTCGTTGAGCTTGCCGTGCATGATATTTCCGATCTGCTCTGCGGTGAATGTGCGTTTCATCAGGTTATCCACCGGGATCTTGAGACAGTCGTTGACGATGGACCGAATGGCCTCCGGGTCGATTGCGGCGCCGGTCCCCCCGGGGGGCATTTTCGAGAGGGTTTCGATCTGCGCGCGAAGCTGCTTGTTCTCTTCCAGCATCCGTGCGATAGCGCTGTTGGGGCTTTCATCAATCTCCCGTAATGCAAGGAGGTTGCCCGCAAGAATCCGGATGTTTTTACCCTCCTTGAGTTCTTTTGGCGTAAGAGCGGTTTCTGCCATTAATGTATTCTCTGTAACACGCATACAAGAAAAGACTTTGTGTTATGGGAGGGACCGGATTTCGGTCCGGCTCATCTGTTCCTGCATCTCGACGGTATCCCCGTGGATGATATCGATCTCCTCTGCGGTGAAGATCCCGATCACGGTTTCGACGTTCCGGTACCCTATGCAGGCGCCGGCTTTGAAAATCGGTTCGGCGTCGTGCTGGATCAGCTCGTATTTCTGCACGGGGATCTCTCCCATGCGTTCCCGCATCTGCGAGTACGGCGTGACCCACCGGCCTTTCTCAAACCATCCGACTGATTTGAATATCATCATCATTTCGTCAGCGTTGATCATGGAATCACCTCACCCCCCACGCTCCGAATCTGCCCCTGTGGTGCGGGTCTTGTCTTTTATAAATTCGATAGTTGTGCCATTCATTCCGCAAATTCTTGCTCGTTTAAACGTTTTTTGATGATCAAACCACCAGTGAGTTTGTTTAACCGCGTCATCAATATTCTCCGCGAATTGTAGCATCAATTCAATATTGTCACCAAATGCGTCAATTTTAATGACATGGATTTTTTCTGGTAATTGTAAAAGGGATTCGGCAATGTATTTCTGATTCATTTCCTTTCCTCCACTGTACCGGTCTCCTTCTGTTCCTCTTCCGGGCAATCATATGGCGGATTGCACGTTTCTGGATCGTGTGGGCAAATATAACATTTAAAGAATGGATCGGTCATTGGTATCCACTCGCTCTTCAAGGATCTTCACACGACCACACAGATCCTCGATGTCCTTTGCCATGCCGGGATAGGTGCACTCGTCTTGTTCCGGTTCTTTATCCACGAAACTTCCATCCGCTATACAAACTTTGTACGCATTTGAAGAGGTTGTTCGCTGTGGACAGGTTGGATGCTTACATATCTTACAAGTCCTTTCTGTCTGCATATGCTCAACCGTCGCACCTTCCAGAGCCGTACCCGTGCCACTTGTAGGTACTGGACTTGGTTGCGAGACTGAATCTTTGACCGGGACGCACTTCTGGCAGGTGGTGTGCCCATATCGATCACACTGCTCATTGTGTTGATGAACTCCCCGATGGATACACCCCAAAATTAGACACTTGTTGTTTGCGCAGATGAATGATTCCGGCTCATGTGCTTTCTGTGCCAGTTGGTTGGAAATTAAGGATTCTTCGCAGGACTGAACATGCGCAATAACTCGGTTTCCAGAATCTCGCAATCCCTCGTATGCAATCTTTTCAATTTCGGCCAGAAGATACCCACATTCTTTTTGGAGCGTTTCTACTGTACGCTGCGTATAGTCGTAACTTCCCCATTCTCCGTCCGGGATCCAATCGTATCCTTTTGCGAGAGTTCGTATTTTTGCCAATGCTTCTGCAAGACCGGACTGATCTTTTGAGATAACGTCGCGGATTAATGCCATATTTTCTTCCAGCACTTTCTCCCGGGCTGCCTGCTCTATCGCGGCGTCGTCATGACCACTATTCGAATGTGGACATGCCGATAGGCTGTTTAAATCGCAGGGTTCTTTGCTCAAAACACCTTTCCGATTTTCGTAGAAAGAACATACACATTCGTGGATGCAGTGAGTTGGTTCCGACGCGGCTCTCTCTGGCGAGGTGCTGACCGGGCGGGAGTATATTTCGGATATTATTGAGAGGACTTTGTCACAATCTGAAATAGGATTCGTGGCAGCAACAAAAGAAAGACCTTTTATCTGATCTTCCGTGATGATGTATTCCTTCGGCTGCTCTGTCATGGCATATGTCTCCGGATCCCGGCGACCTCTTCCTGTAGTGCTTTCAGGGCTGTTTCCAACCGGTCGATATGACCCTCCTGTGTATTCAGCCGGCTGTCATCCATGAGATGTTTTTGTTCGACTGCTTCCACTCGCAGGGCAAGACTCGCGATGTCTTTTGCCATGTCGGGATGGGTACGTGCCACGAGATCATCAAACTCCCCGCGCTGTACTCTCTTAATCATACATTCGGTACCGGGAACATTGACTGTATCTTCCCACGCCTTGAGCACCGCTTCCTTATCCAGATAATCAGACATTTTCGATCAATCCTCCTTTTTAATCCTGTAACACTCCATCACCTAAAAGGTTTCGGAGAGAATTCTCACCCCGGGAATAATACCCCGGTACTTTGCGCGTACCTGTACCTGCCGCCACCGCAGGAAATCGTCGTTGAAGCATCTTCTCATCGCGGGAACGTCGGCGCGATACAAGAGCTCGTTGAAATCGTCCGGGTGGATGCGTACCAGCGTATGGCCGCACCCGGGGCAGGGCGTCTCGTAGACATCCTGTTTCTGGCTGAGCGTCCCGATGAGGTGGCATTTTGTGCACATGACGTACTTAACCATGGGCATTCCCTCACCGTTCCCGTGACCACATGTAATTTTGTGTCTCGTCAATCACAACGGCCGGGATCTTTGGCAACTTGATCAGCCATGCCTCGCCCTCCGGGATCGGGCACGGTTGGGGGTTGAGTGGGTCCGGTCGCCAGCACACGATCGGAATATCGAGGTTATGCATGACCAGTTCAACCCCGCCGGTACTCACCCGCTTTTTGAGTTGCGGCGCAAGGATCGCGTAGGTCTCGGGGCGCAGCATGACCATATGGGGTGGTCCGTATTCGTACTCCGGTATGTCATTAAGAAGTTTCTCAATGCCGGCGATGATCTTTTCTAATTCCGTCACATTTAATCACTCTCGACCGGGGATAATCCGGGTGATTTTTGCGGTTTTCTCTTGTCCGGTAATCGGGGATAACTTGAGGTAAACCCGTTCGTGCGTGAGGGGATCAGTCCATACGGAAAGTATCATGAGTGCCAACGTGGCACCATGGACGGGGCATGTGGGCCACCCGTCGCATTCCTTTACCACGGAGACGCGCCGGCATTCCGGGCAATACAAGAAGGCATCTTTGGGGAGATACACTCCGTTGATCTTAAATTCGCTTTCGATTCCGGTAAGGGTGTCAATCAACCCGATTTTTTTCTTCTCATCGATAATCTCATGATCAATGCACGCGATTTTATCCAGCGCGGCCAGGATGTTCTCCTGAATGTTCAGCCGGGTATCCTCAAGTTTCCGGATCCGGCGTTCTCCCGCGAGATCCGCGAGCGTTGGGCCTTGTAGGTTGTTCATCGTTGAATCGTCCTCCATACTCCATTGATCACCCGTTTGATAGTCGGGTGAAACCGTTTGTATGTTTCCCGGTCTCGTTCCGCTCGGGTCCGGGTCCGGTGTTCCTTGTTGAACTTAAGCCGTTCTTTCTCTCCGGGGCTTTTGCAGTCCCAGCATACGGCCCCATCGCCTTTACCGTCTATTCCCGCCGGAATATAATGGCACACCCGGCGACAACGAGGGCATATGATTTTACCCTGACGTTCTGCCTGTGCACACGAATGACAGAGGAGATAGCAGCCGCAGGCACGAAAGTTATTGTAAACTTCCTTATCCTGATAGAGCTGACTGTCCCCGGGGTGGCAGACAACGAGAGCTGTACTCCAGTTGCCACACCACGCGCAGCCGCCCTTTTGATCGGGTGCCCAAAGAAAAATGAGCCGATACCAGAGCCAAGGATCCGATTTCCACAGGACATGATTATCAGCCTGTCGGTTTTGGATCAGCAGGTTCGCTTGGCTGACTGGCTGGTGCTTTACCACGAGGATCACCTTGGAAATCAATTTCGATGAGGCCGATCTTGAACACGCTGAAATACCGCCAGTGCCCGGGTTGCCATGGCCGTTTTGCTGTTTTGGCCTGCGTGTCGACCCAGACCCAGAGCATCGGGACGGCCCGGGTGTTGTGCGGGATCTCCTTGAGGGCCGCAATATCCTTCTGGAAATGCGCGTAGTTCTCAACGTCCCGTATAGGAACTTTTGACCGCTTGACCTGAACAAGCAGCGTCCATGTCTCGTTCATGGCGATTACGTCAAACCCATGACTGCCTTTCGAGGCATACGCCCGGTGCGCCCAGAATCCCATGCGGCGCAGATCCTTGAGACACCGATCCTCGGCAACGTATCCGCGTTCGGCTTTAGTGATTGTCACGGGATCCACCTGAGCCAGTGCGCCGTCCACAGGCCGAACGATACGGCCGCAAGAACCAGGATCACGATCTCGATCACGAGGATCTCACGCGTTGGTGACATCTACAATCTCCTTCTTGCGGTGGAATGGGCATCGATCCATCTGGTCGCGTCGGGGTACTCGGTCATTGAGATGCACACTCCGGATCTGCCTCTGTGGTACTGGTCATGATAACCCCCAGTACAGGATAACTAGGATTATGATCATCAGAACCGTGGCGGCTATCAGGGCTTCCCAATCGCTGCGGGTCATTGGGATCCACCTTTGTTATTTGCTAGGCATTTATAACAAAGGATCTCGTGGGTTTTCGAGTGGCCTTGGGGGTGCGGTTTAAATTCGAGGTTGGTCATGGTGCCGCTCCCTTGAGGATATCCTCGATCCGTTTCATCCCGCGATCATACCGGACCTGCTCCAAGGCCCCGAACTCTTCCAGCATCCACTTCTGCCATGCGTCGATGACCTGCTCGGCGGTGAGATCCATCATGCCACCTTTTTGTGGATCGGCCATGCCAGTTCCCGGCGCAATTCCCGATCTGGCCACTTTCCTGAAAGACTGTCTTTCATAAATACCTTGGCACCAACGCGGTCTGCTGCCTCGCAGATATTTAGAACCCATTCGAGGCCCACATAATGATCGGGATTGGTCTGTGCACCGATGATCACCTGCTTGATACCGGTCAGGTCAAGGTGCGGCATTCCCCATAGCAATGGCTCAAACGAGACGAATTTGTTCGCGTATCCCGGCAGGCACTGAAGCTCGTGGATCCTGTCGATGTCATTTACCCCAGTCACTGTTGTTCCCCACCACGTATTTTGTGAGAGGTATGTGCCCGGGATTTTCTGATACCGGCTGGGATTTTTCGTCAGGAATATGTAGGTATGCTGTTTGGCTTTCTGGATCTCGGCAAACACCATATCGATCCATGAATCCGGCGCCCATTCCCCGAAAAGATCCGCCATGCTACACACAAAGATCGTCTGTGGTTTTTTCATCTTCCCGGGATCCTGCAACCGCTCCGGGTGAAATGCCGGAATAAACCCAGCCGGCCCGTGGAATCGCTCGGCTATTTTCCGGGCATAGCAGTACGGGCACCCATGCAGGCATCCGGTGACCGGGTTATATGTCGCGTCTGTCCATTCAATTTTTGATTTTTGCATTTGGTTCACCCTCCTTTTCAAGTAGCCGGCACCGCCGGTACGTCCGTTCGCTGCACTGGGAACACTTTCCGGGCAGCCACCCTTGGATTGGCATGGCGGGATCCTCCTTTTGTTGCGGTCTCGAAATATCCCTCGGGAATCAGGTACACCGACCGGAACGACCGGGAATATACCTTCCACTTGCGGACAACACCGAGCATATGGTTGATCCGCGCAAATGCTGTCCTTGTGGATACCGGGGCGTCCTGTCCGTGGAAATCCGGATACCGCCCGGGATCCGCGATCAGCACTTCGGCGATCTCACCGATCTTGGCAAACCGGTATTTTTTCTCTCCATAGAGATCGTGAATCACACGGTCGATATCGCGCCCGATCTCTTCCCATGGTAATGTACCGATGGTCATAATCCGACCGCCTTTGCAATGAACATGGATAAAAGGGAGTATTCAAGCACAACAGTAAATGAGCAGATCGCAAGCACCACCGCATCCCAATTATCAGTCATTCCTCGTGTAGCATATGAATATGCCCCGAACAGGAATGCTCCCCATATGAAAACAAGGAGCAGAAGAATAAGAGGTATTAATCCGATCATGGTTCCGCTGTAAAGGGGATTATGAAGAGTCCCCCTTGGGCTCTTTCTTCGTTCCTGGCTTGGCTCGCGGTTTGTTTGACCGGGCTTCTCCCTCAACGGGGCACCGCATCGCGGTCCGGTGTTCCTGCGAGCAGGGGCCGGATTTGTACGTGCAGTCATCCTTGTACCATCCGCAGATGCAGCCGGTCTTGTCCTCCTGTGCCGGGGATTCTTGCGGTTCTGCGGACGGCCACCCTTCTGCGGGCCGGCCAAACGGACAGTTGCGTTCGCGGCGGGTGTCCTCGGGGCAATCCTTGGCGGGGGTGAGATACTCAAGGCAGACCTCTTTGCTGTCCTCAACGCCTACTTTCTCGCAGGTGCAAGGGGGCGTCTCGGGTTCTCCAAGAAGCGCGGCACCGGATTTGGGCGCGAGGGTCGGATCGGGTTTTTTGGCGGCCGGCTCTTTCTTGCTGGGGAAGTCAAGCGTGGTTTGTGCCATGCTGCTTGTCACGACCGTTCTCATATTTGCCAGCGCCTTGAGTGCCATCTCTTTATCCGATGCTTTCCCGTCGTGTTCAATCGTTGTCTTGGTGAAACGCCAGATGTGCGTTTCCTGACCGTCCATCACCTGTATGCGGCCGGTCACCTCAAAATCCTTTTTTGAAATTTTAACTACCTCCGTAGTGTTTTAGTCCCTCAAGCCGGCCCTTGTCAGGCTGTGCTCTCATTGGGGATTTGTTCATCTTACATCGAGGAATGACGCGGACAGATCCGCCATGTGCGTCAGTACGATTAGAGGGTTTTCTCCCGACGCCTTCGTGATCGCCACGTTTCCATTGTAGGAATACCGGATGTCGTCAAACGCCATCATGTGCCAGCGGATCGCCATGATCTCGTCATCAGTAAGTTTTAGCCCGTGGTGAAGGAGGAGAATCACGGATTTCTCGCCGTGCCCAAGAGGGATCTCGTCCTCTACTGAATACACGGGCGTCTCGTCCCAGATCTTCTTTCCGTCAAAGAGAATGAGTTTTCCTTCCTCGTCCCGGCGCGGGATGGCCTTGATCTCAAGCCGGTAGAAATTCGTTTTGCAGACATCGTGCAGGAGTGCGATAATCGCAAGGGATTCTACCGGGGGCCACTCTCCCATAAAGATCGTTGCAAGTTCCTTGAGGTGCTCAAACATCTTGAGTGAATGGTACAGCAGGCCGCCCTCACGGGCTTCGTGGAACTTTGTTGAGCTGGGCGCGGTGTAGAAATCGGTTTCCTTATCGAGCCATTCGAGGATAGCAGGGATCCCTTCGCGCCCGGTACCTTGGAGGATCTCGGTAAACATAGCCTTCTGCGAGGCCATGAAGGCGAGGCGGAATGTATTGAGACGGTGGAACTTTGGCGGATCGTCGACTGCGAGTTGCGCCAGTTCTGCGGGAGAGATGTTGAGGTCAAGGGGTATAAATTCGGGTTCCTGTACCTGCTGCTCCTTTTTGACATCATTTCCGGTCTCGAACCCGGCTACCTTGGCACGCTCTGCGGTATCGTTGACGCCCGGGTTAATCGGGGGCTTTGTAACAGTTCCGCCTGCGGGACGGTCAAGCCCGAATGACTTGATAACCTTCCCTGCTTTGGTCTCGACGTACGTGAGACCCACATGATCGCCGGGCCGCGCGGGGGACCGTGAAGATGCAAGCATCTTGAGGAGATCAAGATCTGCAGAGTATTTTTCGGCGGTTTTCTGGCCGTCCGAGATAACGCGGATCTGGCCGTTGCTGATGCCGTCGAAGATACCGAGCACCGGGGGGCTCTCCTTGGGTGCTTCTGCCGTATCCTGGGTTGCCGGTTTTGCCGGCGGGGTTGCGGATTCCTCTGCGGTGCCGCGCATCGACGTGAGCGCGCCGTTTTGGTAGAACACCACGACGGAACTCCCCACGGGATACTTCTGCCTGAGCCAGTTCTTATCCTGCTTGACGAATACCGGTTTGTGGCCGGCCAGAATGACGTTGAAGTTGCCGTTAAGGTTCTCCTGCCATTCTTCGATTTTGCCTGAGATTTGCGTGATAATAATCAACTCCTGCTCAATTCATTTACCGCCTTTTTATAGTTTACCATGATTTAGTGCACCTGCTCGCAATTTTTGAGATGGGAAATCACCCACTTGTCGATCTTGGTTTTCATCTCTTCGCGGGCTTTTTCTCGATCCTTTTTTGAGGCGGCGGCGGCGTCGGCGGCGGCGGCGGCGGCGGCGTGGGCGGCGTAGGCGGCGGCGGCGGCGGCGTGGGCGGCGTCGGCGG
>Ga0116107_1000192_pt1 | contig 55189 bp, 47 predicted proteins | sample June2015DPH_6_10_FD_88969 | JGI IMG/M metagenome (GOLD analysis project Ga0116107, IMG submission 88969) | Peatland microbial communities from SPRUCE experiment site at the Marcell Experimental Forest, Minnesota, USA - June2015DPH_6_100 | ecosystem: Environmental > Terrestrial > Soil > Wetlands... | reverse complement strand
CCACCCCGGCCGCCGCTGCCCGGACAGCCTGCGCGCCCAACAAATCACCCTGCTGGATGGCCTGCATATCCAGCGCGTCGGAGACGATCACTCCTTCAAAGCCCAGGCGCTGGCGCAGGATCCCCTTTAAAATGGCCGGAGAAAGGGTGGCTGGCGGTGCATCCGGCCCCCCATCCACAGCCGGCAGGGCAAGATGAGCGCTCATCACCAGTTTAACTCCTGCCTCGATGGCAGCCTGGAAAGGCGGAAATTCCACGTTCTGTAATCTAGATAGATCATGAGGCAGGGATGGCAGCCCGGAATGCGAGTCGGTGGCAGTATCGCCATGTCCGGGGAAATGTTTGGCAACCGCCGCCACCCCCTGAGACTGGATGCCGTTTATCATGGCTGCGGCCAGCCCGGCCACCTGGTCCGGGATTTCGCCAAAGGAGCGGGTGCCGATGACAGGGTTATGGGGATTGCTGTTAACATCGCAACTGGGTGCGTAGTTCACGTTGATTCCCATGGCAGCCAGTTCCTGGCCGAGCACTTCGCCGGCCTGCAACGCCAGTTGGGTCGAGCCGGTTGCGCCCAGCGCCATGTTTCCCGGCAAAGGCGTGGTGCCTTCCCCGATAGCCATCAATTGACCACCTTCCTGATCGATGGCGATCAATAATGGTGGCAGGCCAAAGTTGCGTGCCAGGCGCTGCAGGGAGGCGGCCAATGTCCGCACCTGCTCCGGGTTGTCAATGTTCAAGCTGCGGAAGAGACTCAGTCCGGCCGGTTTGTATTTTTGAAGCGAAGAGATGATTTCGGGTGTGGGCTGTTTGCCCTTGAAGGCCAGTAAAAGTTTTTGACCAACGCGCTGGGAATTATTCACAAAGGGTCACTTCAGACCTGTAATAACCACGCTTTCCAGGATAAAGCGTTGGGTAAAGAAAAAGACAACCATGAGCGGTACCGTGGTCAGCACGGCGGCTGCCATGATGGTCGGCCAGGGCTGAACGGTCACATTGATGTTATACAAAGTGGTGACATATAACGGCAGGGTGTAGAGCTTGATGGTCTGCAGGTACATCAACGGCATCAAGAGGCTGTTCCAAAACCCAACAAAGAGAAATGTGGAAACGGTGGCAAGCGGGGCTTTTATGAGCGGCAGGACGATTTCCCAGAATACCTGGATATGATTGGCGCCGTCCACGAAGGCCGACTCGTCCAATTCCTTGGGAATTTGCGCCATGGATTGGCGAAGCAGGAATACCATCGCGGCGCCTCCCGCAAAGTAACCGGGAATGATGAGGGGATTAAAGGTACCAACCCAGCCCAGTTTGTTAAAGAAAACATACTGGGGCACAATCAAGGCCTGAGGCGGAATCATCATGGTGGAAAGCATCAGGAAGAAAACCAGGTTACGCCCCGGCCATTCGATACGGCTGAAGGCGTACGCCACCACGGCAATGGATGCCAGTGTACCCACCAATGCCAGGGTGGTGTAGAAAATGCTGTTAAAGTAAGAGCGCAGGAAGTCGCTATTGTGGAGGATATTGATGTAAGCATCCAGGGTGGGGTTGTTCGGGATCCAGATGATACCGGCTGAGTTGGTCTCATCGAGGGTCTTTAATGAAGAGGAGATCATCCAGAACAACGGGAAGCACATCGTGATGGTGGCGCCTGTCAGAACAATGTAAAAAACAAGGCGTTTAATGATTGGCCAGGTGGTTTTCATGGAAGCCTCCTAGTACAGGTCATAGAAGACCCAGCGATCCTGCATCTTGAACTGGATGAGCGTCACGACCAGGATGATGATAAGAATCAGCCAGGAGATGGCAGAACCATAGCCGATCTCAAAATGACTGAAAGTTGCCTGCCACAGGTAATAGACCATCGAGATGGTGGAGGGTATCAACGGCTGGTTATCGCGATACAGCACGTAAATCGGCTCAAATATTTGCAGCATGGCAATCAAGCCCACCACCAAATTATAGAAAATATAGGGGGTGAGCAATGGAAAGGAAATCTTCCAGAAGCGTTTCCAACCACCGGCCCCATCCACCTCGGCGGCCTCGTGTAATTCGCGAGGAATGTTGTTGAGGCCAGCCAGGAAGATCAGCATCATCGTGCCGCAGCCCCAGATGATCAACAGGACAACTGACATCTTGGACCACAGCGGGCTTTGCACCCAGAGCGGGACACGATTGGCGGCCGGAAGGCCAGCCGCCCACACTTTGCCGAGCAGGGTGAAACTCCCGTTGGTAATACCTAGGAAGAAGGCAGAGAAAAGTTCCTGAATAAAAATTACTGACCGGCTAAAATAGCCAATCGGTGGAACTGCATTGTCAACCGCACGAATTATTTGATTGATGATGCCTGTGCCGGTATTCAACATCAACCGCCAGCACAGCAAAACAGCCGTATTGAAACCCAGGATAACCGGCAGGTAAAAAGCCATGCGAAAGATGCGCTCTCCATGCATCTTTTGATTCAAAAGCACTGCCAGGAAGAGAGCGACCCCCATCTGCAAAGGCAGGCCCAGGACGGTCAGGAATAGCGTGTTTATGATGGATGACAGAAAGTCATTATCTTTTGTGATCAGTTGGATGTAGTTGGTGAGCCCCACCCACCTGGTGGGTGTGGCCGAGGCAATGCGGTAATTGGTAAAACTCCAATACAGGGAAAAAAGCATTGGCACAACGACAAAAATCAGGAAACCAACTATCCATGGAGACGCAAACAAATACCCCGCGAAAGTGTTCCCCTGCTTCCTACGCGTCGCGCCGCCCAGTTTTGCAATGGCACGCGCCAAGGATGCCACGGCAACACTGGAGATGACTATGAACACGATGGCCGCTACTGCATAGATAAGCACATTGATATAGGAGTTATCAAGCATTCGAACGCCTCCTTGAATGACCAGGAACAGATAAGTTGGATGGGGATGGCTCCCCATCCAACTTATCGTCCAAAACTAAAAAGAGGAATTACTTGCTAGCCAGGGCAGCAATGTAATTTGTCTGAATTTGAGCATTAACCTGTTGCGGAGTCAATTCTTCCGTTATCAGTTTGCCCAAGGCATCCTGCATGATGGTCTGAAGTTTGGCCGAGTCGGTAATGTTTGCAAAGCCAACGCCATACTTCGTGGCAAGATCGGCTTCCTGCTTCAGTTGCGGAGAGTCGGTCACAAAACCAAACATGGAATCGGTACGAGCCGGGATCAGCCCCATCGTCTCATTCCACTTGTTGTTGGCATCCTTTGAGAACGCCATCTTGAGCCAGTCAGCAGCCAGCGCCTTGTTCGGGCTATATTGAGGCACGGCCAACCAGTCATTGAAGGCCAGAACCACGGGTTTGCTGTTGGGGAAGTTGGCAGGATCACCGTAGAACGGGTCAATGCTGATCTTGCTCCAGATCGATTCGGTAAAAGCAGGCGCCGCCCAACCGGAATGGGCCAGACAAACGGCCCCGTTTTCTTTGTTGGTCTTGGGATTAACATCGATCACGGAACCCTGACCAGCCGGCAGAGCACCCACCGCGTTCGCGGCAGGACCATAAGTGGCTTGGCGCATGTCCAACAAGAACTTGGTTGTGGCAAGAGCTTCGGGGGAGTCAAAATTCGGAGTGGTGCCATCCGCCTTATACAATTGGCCGCCAAGAGAATAGAAGACGAGCAACCACCATTGCCAGTCAGCCATCGAAGCCGCATCCACGGGAACCAGCGCCTGTTGAGTCAGGGAATTAGTGGCGGGGTCAATTTTGGAGGCCTTTTTTGCAAAAGAGATCCAATCGGCGAAATTCTGGGGAGTGCCGGTGGTCCAGCCAGAGGCCGTCATCAAGTCCGTGCGGCAGAAGACGTAGCGGGGGGCGGTGAAGATGGGCAAGCCGCGCAGTTTGCCATCATACTTGGCATTAGCCAAGGCCGGGCCAAAATTGGCAATATCGGGCCAGGCGGGTGCGTCCAGGTATTGAGTCATATCAGCCAGGCTTGGACCGTAAGCGGTGTTCATTTCGGAGCCAAGGTTGATAATGTCCGGACCAGCGTTGGCGGCGAAGAAGCCGGCGAAGGTGGTATCCCAACCAGTCCAGCTGCCCTGGGTGATCTCAACCGTGACGCCCGGGTGGGCAGCTTCAAAAGCAGGATCAATGGTGTTATTCAGCCATGTGATCGTGTCAGCGGTATAGTCCAGCAAGTAAATTTTCAAGGTCACCGGCTGGGCAAGTGTGGTTGGGGTGGAAGCGCTGACGGGAGCGGCAGTTGCAGGAGCGGCAGTTGCGGGAGCAGCTGTTGCAGGGGCTGCGGTCGCAGGCGCCTGGGTTGCAGGAGCCGCTGTAGTAGCTGCCCCTCCGCAAGCGCTCAACAGGATACTTACGATCATGATCAAAGTGAAAAGTTTAGTACGCATTCCTTCATCTCCTTCTCAGAAATATGAATCTAATGGTTGTTTAATTTGAGCAGAACAATTAACAATCTTCTCCTCAGGGCCTCCTTTCCACAGGACGCATGTGAATATCAGGATCAGTAGCTTAACTCACCCGTTTCAACCGATCGATCACTTCCTGGTTGAACCGTTGGATATATTCCTGGATAAACGCAAGCGGCTCTTTACCATCCTCCAAAATCAAGGCGGTCATGTCCATGCCAAAAGACATACTCGTCGTTGTGTCGACACCATGGCTTTCAAAATACGTGGCGTTCGCCTGCCGGCGTGCCAGGGAAGCCTGGTCGTAGCGTTTGCCCCCACTGATTTGTGAATCGAACACGCCCAATAAGGCCGCTTGCAGGTTTCCCTGCCGCGAGAGATCGAAGGCAACCTTGTCATCGTCCACCAACCAGTCCAGGCCACGCCAGACTTCACAGCCAAATAATTTTTGCGGGCGTGCATTTTTGGGAAGGCTGCGGATGGCAGCAATGACCTTCAACGCCACCGCGACATGGGTATCATGCTTGTCTGCCAGGTTATGGGTATAGACCGCCTGCGGGCGGGATGCCTTCAGAATCGCAGCCAGATCATCCACAGGCAACATACTGCTTCCTTTGACTTCCCGGCTGGGGTAATCCAGCATAATTAGGGCGGCATATTCGCCCACAATGGCCGCCTTGTGCTGTTCCTTAAACCGCACCAGGCGCATCTGCTCATCATCGTATTGCTCATAGACTCCATTGCGTGGCGAACCGCGCCCATCTGTGACCACCACACCGGTAAACCAGCGGTCACTGCGCTGAAAACATTCCAGGATTGGACTGGCAGCCATGATCTCGATGTCATCCTGGTGTGCGGAGACCGCCAGGTGGGTCGTTCGTCTCAGGGCCTGGGCAGGGGAGAGACCATCTGGCACAAATATTTCAGCAGTATCCCGGTGAAGTTTCACAAGCCATCCTCATTTCTTTTCAATCCAGTACCGGCAAGCTGGCTGCAGCCACAGATTGTCCGATACGCCGCACATTTTCATCCGGCAAGTGCAGGACGATTTTTTTATAAAGATTGGGGAATTCAGTCTTAAAAACATTTTGCGCGCTCGTCAACAGTAAATCTCCGCCCCGCCCGGATGTACAACGCCCCAGGATCAAGACATGGCGGATGTCGTAAAAATCAGCGTAATGCGCCAGGGCATATCCCAGGGAAATGCCCATACTCTGCCAAATCTTAACAGCGCCCGCATGCCCGGTTTCCAGTTTTTCTTGTACGAATTTGAGCTTATCGGCATCCGTTATGTCAGCCGGTATTTCTATACCAACTTTGGGTGCCATGCGAAAAACATACGCCTGTGAGAGGTATGAGGATCCACAGCCCCTATCGCCAGACCACTCCTCGACAGGCGCATTCGGGCTGTAATCTATCGGGGCGAAAGCCAGCTCATTCAACCAGCCTGTAATGCGGCCTTCCAGGTCGATATAACCTGCCGCTTCACTGGATCCCAGTGCGATGCCGAGGATTCCGTTCTCCCCAATGGACATCGAACCAGCCAATGCGGTTACGTCGCCATCATTGATGACTTCCAATGGCACACCGAATTCTTCCCGGATGCGCAGGAACAGGTTCCTGACTTCGCCAAAGCGTTCTTTTGGCACACTACGGAACAGAGACGCAACCATCGGCCGGTTATCAATATAAATCCCAGCTGAACTCCCGCCGATTGCGTCCACCCGTGATATTTCGCGGGCTGCCCTTTTCAGGGCGGATACGATCTCCCGGTAGTGATAATCCGGATCGGTGTGCTTGCGTGGTTCCCAGACCACTTCCTCGCTGAAGACTACCTTCCCATCCACAACCGCGCTCACCTTGCGGTCGGAGGCGCCCAGGTCAAACCCAATGCGGCAGCCATTCAAATGGCGGCCAAGCAGTATACCGGTATCTGACGTAGCAGGTACATCCTCCGGTGCACACACCACCACCTGGAATGGCTGCTCATAAACCTGCTCGCCCATGAATTGGTGGTCGAATCTGCGTTTTCCATCTGGCGCATAGCACCTTGAGATATATTCACCAATTTCACGGGGCGCGCCGATATAAAGTCGGAAGGCGCCGCGCTGCCATAAAAGGAACTTTACCAGCCGCTCGATATAATCTAGGTTCGCTGCTGCGTTGGGATGTTTCTCTGAAAAAACATTTCCTTCGAAGCGGGAAATTCCGCCGTTGCAGCGTTCCAAACCAATGACGAATGGAACTCCGGTCGAGGCAGTTTGGGCACGAAAATTTTGATTCGCCAGAACCGCCGGACGAAAATCGTCATCCAAAGCGGGTTGAATTTGAGGACGCAGTAACTCAAGCCGGCCTGACATAAAGGAATACCCTAATCAACTGCCTGATTGAAAAGAAGGGAATAGTCTTCCATCAACAATAATGATGAAGCGCCCAGGATGTAGCCCCGATAATCCAACTTTCCGATCTCGAGTTGGGTGCCTTGCACCATATGGGTAAATCCCGCCTGTTGCATGGACTCTTCGATCACCTTCAGCCATGTCTCCCCAAAGCGAGCCATCTCGCCGGTTATGACAATTTTCTGAATATTCAGCGTGCCGACCAGGTTGGCAATGGAGATACCCAGATAATGGGCTGCATCGAGAACGACCTGTTGCGCCAATGGGTCACCTGCCTGGAATGCCGCCACAATTGAATCGAATGAAATCTTCGAGGGGTCTTGTGCCAATTTGGAATCGGGGTAGTGCCTGGCAAATTCCTGGGTTCGCCGTACCACGGCGCTGACGCTGGAGACTGTTTCCAGGCAACCTCGCTTACCACACCGGCAGAGCATTCCATTTTCCTGGACGATAACATGGCCGATCTCTCCGGCTCCGCCGCCATCCCCTTGAAACAAATGGCCATTGATTAAAATACCCGCTCCAATACCATGCCGGACGTTCACGACAACCAGGTTACTATCTGGTTCATGATTGCCGCCATAGACATATTCGCCAATTGCATTCGCCTGGCTGTCATTCAGGACTACGATGGGCAGGTGATACCGGTCTTTCACCAGTTGTGCCAATGGCAAATTCTGCCAGTCAAGATTCACAGCATTGACAACTATTCCATCGCGTGTGTTGACCAGTCCCGGAGTCCCCACCCCGATTCCGATAATCGGTTTCCAGCTTTTATTCAGAAGGCGGTCGAGCATCTGGTAAACCAGTTGCAGCGCCTGTTGACCATCACTGTCACTGACCGGCAATTCTATCGTCTCTTTGATATCTCCCTGCAAATTGACGATTGCCCCGATAAATTTATCCTGTGCCAGGTTTAAACCGATCATAAAACGCGCATCTGCCACCACGCTCAACAGGATCGGCAATTTGCCTCCCAGGGATGTGCCATAGCCAACTTCTGCCACCAAGCCTTCTTCAATAAAGTCAGTGATCAGGTCCGAGACGGTGGCACGGGTCAATTTTGTCACCCGTGCGATCTCAGCCCGGCTGATGGGCTGGTTTGCGAATATCGTCTCGAGAACGAGATCGCGGTTGTGCTGCCTTGTTTTCTGGTGGGTTGCCTTTGAATTGGGCATGGAATAAGTTCTCGATAGTTTGTAAGTTCAATGAATTTACAATGTTATTCTATAACAAAATTTTTCAAATTGCAATAGGTTTTAGAAATTGGTTGAAATCTTTAAGGTTGGGAATTGCTGGAAAATAAAAACCGGGCCCTGGAAGGCCCGGTCAAGTGGTTCTATTATGCTCTGGCAGCCGCCAGTTCAACCTGCGTGTATTTCAGGCGCTCCAGCACGGCTGCGGCGGTGTTGCACATGAGTGCATAACCAAGTTTCTGGTCAACCGCCATAAGGGCGCGCAGTGCGTTTCCTTCAATCTCGACCACCTTGACGGGTATGGTGCAACGAGCGGAAGAGATGAAGGTATATGGTTCGATCAAGGAGGAAACCCCCAGGATCTCGCCTGGGGCGATGGAACCGACCAGGGCATTGCAGATGGCACCTTCGCCACCGCCGCTGTAGATCAGGTCAACGTCGCCTTCCAGCAAGAGCATCAGCGTGTTGGCGGGAGTATTTTCCTTGACCAGCAGCGTGTTCTTCGGGAAGGTTTTTTCCATGGCGATCATGGCAATGGCTTTGAGTTCTTCATCGTTCAGCATGGCAAAGAAAGGATAACGGCGCAAGATTTCGGGGGATATCATGTCTTTCTCCTTGATCTACTTGTTTATCAGGTCCAGCACTTTTTTCATGGCAATCGGGACCGCGGCAGCTACGGCCGGTGATAATTCCTGGCTGAAATCATAGACGGCCGCGGCCTCGATGGTAATAATGGTCACGTTCTCATCAGTTGGCAGGAGTATATCCATATCCCGCCCGACATGCAATGCATTCCGCAGGGAGGTATCATGGGCAGAAGCGGAATGACCGGCGCTCAAGTCAGGCAGGTCATCCAATAAGAACTGGCTGACCGTCCCGACCGGTTGTGTGCCGGTGAAGATGGCATCTACCAGGATGACACGCTCGTAACCGGTCAGGCGCTCCATCAGGCTCAAGCCTCCCAATGAGGCGCAGTCCACCTCTACCGATTGAGGATTGGGGATTGCACCCTTCGGATTGGAAAGAGCTGAGCGGACTTGTTCCGCGACCACCCACCCGACGCCATCATCGCCGAGAATGGGATTGCCGAGGCCGATGACCAAAGTTTTCATAAATAAGAGTCGGATAGTATCCGGAAAATTCGTCTTGTAGAAGTTACGACCAGACTGGTGACTATCCGGCCATCAGACTAACCCATGGACTGTCTAAGCACTTTGATGGGCTGTCCTTCGGCGTCGTGGATGGTGACTTCGAGAGGCATCTGGCCCGGTAGGGAGTGGGTGGCGCAGCCGAAGCATGGGTCGTAGGCCCGGAATGCCATTTCGACCATATTGAGCAGGCCGGCGTTGACGTTGCCCTTCTTGATCAGGCTACTGGCGGCCTTCTTAATAGACATGGTGATGGGGGCATAGTTATTGGTGGTGCCAACAATCAGGTTGACCTTGGTCACCACACCGCGTTCGTCAGTCCAGTAATGATGGGTAAGGGTGCCACGCGGGGCCTCGACAATGCCCACGCCCTCGGTCGGTTTCTCAGTCGGGATGGTATGGAAGTTCGGGCTGGTGATCTCCGGGTCGGTAGCGAGTTCCACCCAGTGTTCGGCCGCATAGAGCAGTTCGACCAGGCGGGCCCAATGGATGGCCAGGCGCTGGTGCACCGGCTTGCCTTTCAAGGTGGCATAGAATTTCTCATACTCGGCCTGGGCCAGTGGGGTGGCCATGCCGTCCGAAGCATTCAGCCGAGAGAGCGGAGTGGCCATGTAGATGCCCGAGTCCGGGCCATCCACGAGACCTTTCCAGCCGACGTTCTTCAGGTAGGGGAACTTCAGATAGGTCCAGGGTTCAACGTGTTCGGCGATGTTGGCGGCATAGTCTTTGGGCTCGTACTTGACGTATTCCTTGCCGTCCGGGCTGACCACGCGCACTTTACCATCGTAGAAATTAACCTTGTTATTGGCATCCACCAGGCCCATGTAATAGGTCTGGTGCGTGTAAATATCGCCCAGGATCAGGTCGACATATTTCGGGTTGGCCAGGACGATATCGTTGAAGACTTTCAGGCTGAACTGGGCAAACTCCACTGCCCAGCGGCCCATCTTCTCGATCTCAACGCGCTGTTCTTCGGTGATGCCCTTGGTCAGGCCGCCGGGGATGGAGGTGCAGGGATGGACCTTGCGCCCACCAATGATCTCGACCACGGTGTGGCCGTACTTGCGCATCTGGATGACCTTGCCGCCGATTTCCAGACCGACTTTGTGGATAACGCCCAAAATATTGCGTTCGGCAACCGGGGCATCGGGGCCCATGATGAAGTCCGGGCCACCCAGGGCATAAAAGTGCGTGGTATGGTCGGTGCAGTAAAAGGCCATGTAGAGCAGTTCGCGCAGCTTTTTAGCAGTGGAGGGGATATCCACGTGATAGACCGCGTCGACGGCCTTGGCAGCCGCCATGTGGTGAGCCTCGGGGCAGACACCACAGATGCGGTTGGTCAGCAGGGGCATTTCCTCGACCGGGCGTCCTACGCAAAAGCGTTCGAACCCGCGCAATTCCGGGATCTGGAAGTAAGTATTGGCAACATCGCCTTCTTCATTCAGGAAGATCTCGATCTTGCCATGGCCTTCCAGCCGGGTGATGGGGTCTATGGTGATTCGTTGCATGTTCGTCATCCTTTCTGCGCGGCTTTACTGGCACGCAGGAGCGAGCCTGCCAGGTTGAAGCGGTAGAACTGTCCGGCCGGGTCCACCAGACCATCAAGTATCCGGTCAATTTCTTCGGGCTTATCGCTGTCAATGACAGAAGCGAATGCCGAGATCAAGCGGGCACCGTAATCCACCACGCCCTCGGCGGGACCATAGCAACCGATGCATTGGGCGCCGGCAGATGGGCAGCGGGCGTTGCAGCCACTGCGGGTGGCCGGGCCGTTGCAGGGGATGCCCTGTTCCAGCAGGCACAGGGTAGGGTCTGCATGCATCAATTGGATGCGGCCGAATTCCTTTATGACCTTGACATTGCGGGTGCGCGGGCATTCATCACAGACGGTGGAGTTGCCTGCGCCGATGGTGGCACCCTTGGGGGGGAGTTCGGCTTTTCCGTTCAGAGCAGCAATGACCAGATCCACCACCGCGGCGATCTGATGCGATTCGGGCGGGCAGCCGGGCATGTAGTAATCCACATCCACCACCTGGTCGAGGGTCTTCAGGACCGGGTTCAAGGTCGGGATGGTGATGATGCCCTCGGGCATGGTGTAACTGGTTTGTGGGCGAATATTATCCGGGTTATCGGTGGTGATGGTCGAGAAGGCCGTGTCCACCACGTCCCTGATGGAGCTGAAATTGGCGAGCCCAGGAATGCAGCCTTCACAGGCGCATGACCCGAACGAGACCATGATCTTAGATTTCTTACGGAGGAGTCTGGCGATGTGTTCGTTCTCGTCGTTGCGCATGCCGCCATTGAACAGGCAGAGAGTAATCTCGCCATCTTCCATTTTTTCGACGTCGGCATACTTGGCGTCCATGGCAACCGGCCAGAAGACCACATCAAAAGCCGCGTCCACATCCAGGATCTTCTCGTGGATGTTAAGGACGGCGATCTCGCAGCCGCCACAGGAGGCAGCCCAGTACATGGCGAATTTTGGTTTGCTCATGCCTGCACCTCCTCAGCCGGAACTTCAACGGGAACTACCGGGGCGGCGCTCTTATTCCAGTTCAAGGGACCAAGGAGACGGACTTCCTCAACGAACTTTGTGATCTCATTGGCGAAGATCTGGCCTTCCGCGGCGCTGGCCCAGAGAAGTTTGGTACGTCCGGGTTCGATGCCCATCTGGGTCAGGACACGCTGCATCAGGTGGAAGCGGCGCATGGCTTTGTAGTTCTGCGTGGAATAGTGACAATCGCCCGGATGGCAGCCCGAGACTAGCACTGCATCCGCGCCGCCGGCGAAGGCCTTGAACACGAAGGTTGGGTCCAGGCGGCCGGAGCACATCAGGCGGATCAAACGCACATTGGGGGCGTATTTCATCCGGGAAATACCGGCCATATCGGCAGCACGGTAAGAGCACCAGTTGCAGGTGAAGCCGATGATGACAGGTTCAAAGGGTTTGGTTTCAGGTGTATCAGTCATGGGAATTCTCCTGGCACGCTTACGCCATGGCCTCCTTCTTATCGAGATTCAAGAGCAGCAGACCGTCGATCTGCGACAGGATCTGCTCGTTGGAGAAGCCAGTCCCGCTGATGGCGCCGGCCGGGCAGGCCGCCACGCAGGTGCCGCATCCCTGGCAGAGCGCCGGATTGACTTCAGAGACCATCTTATCTTCATGGAAGAGGATGGCGTTGAAAGGACAGAGCGTGTTGCAGATGCGGCAGCCGGAGCATTGCTCTTCGTTAATGGTGGCGCGAACAGGCTCGAGGGCAATTTCCTTTTGTTGTATCCTGCCCAGGATGCGGGCGGCTGCGGCTGCGCCCTGTACCACGCTGGCCGGGATATCTTTGGGGCCCTGCACACAACCGGCAATGTAAACACCTTCGGTCATGGTTGCCACCGGGTCCAGCTTGGGATGGCGCTCGATGAACCAGCCATCCGCCGAGCAGGAAATGCCAAAGGTCTTGGCGACGGCCTTCGAGTCAAAGCGGGGTTCGAGACCGGCAGAAAGTATGACCATATCCACCGGGATGCGCCGTTGTTTGCCGACCAGGGTATCCTCCACCTGGACGATCAATTTTCCCTCTTCGCCCGGGTTGCGGGCAGCATCCGTGACTTCGGCCACCTTGCCGCGTACGAAGAGGGTGCCTTCCTCGATGATGCGCTGGTAGAATTCGTCGTAAGCCTTGGCGGGGGTGCGGATGTCAATGTAGAAGTTATAGACGGTCGCGCCGGTCTTCTCATGGACGAGGTGGGCAAACTTCAGACTCTGCATGCAGCAGATGGCCGAGCAGTAGTTGTTGTAATTCTTATCGCGCGAGCCCACGCAGTGGATGATGCCGACGGACTTGGGTGTGGTCTTGCCATCCCGCAAAACGATATTACCTCCAGTCGGGCCGGCAGAGTTGCTCAGTCGCTCGAATTCCAAATTGGAGAAGACGTTCGCCAGCCGGCCATAGCCATAATTCGGGACGCGGCGGGCATCGAACAGGTCCCAACCGGTGGCCAGTATGATATTTCCGACTTCGACCGTAATGATCTCGTCTTTTTGGTTGAAGTCAATGGCGTTGGTGGGGCAAAATTTCTCACAGGCCTTGCAGGTGCCTTTGATATAGTAGGTGCAGTTGATATCATCTATCACGGGATATTTTGGCACGGCTTGCGGGAACGGGGTGTAGACGGCCTTGCGATAGCCGAGTCCGGCCTCGAACTTGTCATCGATGACTTTCTTAGGGCATTTTTCCCAGCAGATGCCACAGCCGGTGCAATCCTCGGTCTTGATGTAGCGGGCGCGCTTCTTGATGGTGACAGCAAAGTTGCCGACATAACCATCCACTTTCTGAACCTCGGAATAGGTAAGCATGGTGATGTTTGGATGGTTGCCGACGTCCACCATTTTGGGGGTCAGGATGCAGGCCGAGCAGTCCAGGGTGGGGAAGGTCTTATCGAACTGGGCCATGTGCCCGCCGATGGACGGTTCGCGTTCCACCAGGTAGACCGGGAAGCCCGCATCGGCGATTTCGAGGGCAGCCTGGATGCCCGCGATGCCTCCTCCGACAATCAGAGTGGCCGGGTGGATGGGGACATGCAGCGGTTCGAGAGGGACATGGTGGATGACACGCGCCACGCCACCCGAGATGATGGCCTTGGCCTTCTCGGTCGCGGCGATTTTGTCCGTATGCACCCATGCGTCCTGCTCACGGATGGAGACCAGTTCACACAGGTATGGGTTCAGACCAGCGCCTTTGCAGGCGTTGCGAAAGGTTCTTTCGTGCAGGTGCGGGGAGCAGGCAGCCACCACAACCCGGGTCAGCTTCAGCTCTTTTATATCCTTTTGGATCAGTTCCTGGCCCAGGCTGGAGCACATGAACTTGTAATCGCGCGCTACGATGACGCCTTCGTGAACCAGGTTATCGGCGGCCCACTTGCTGACCTCGGCGACATTGACCACTCCGGCAATATTGGTGCCGCAGTGGCAGACATACACGCCAACACGTTCCTGGGGTTTCTTCTCTGCGGGGCTCATTCACTCGCCTCCTCGTTAGCAGTATTTTGTTGACCAACGCGTACACGCGGGGGTGGCATGGGCAGGCCAGACGGCTTCTTCGCCACGGGCTTGGCTGGAGCCGGTTCGGGGGTCTGGATGCCGATGCGTTTCATGGCAGCATGGGCGCTGACCAGTTCCGAACCGAAGCCCAGATTTTCGGGCTTTTCGCCGAATGCAATTCCCATCAGCTGCGTGAAGAACAGGATGGGCATATGGTAACTGGTGTGGAAATAGCCATTCATCTGACCCTGGAAGGCATCCAGGTTCATCTGGCACATCGGGCAAAGCGCCACCAGCGCATCCGCTTTGTACTGGTCGGCGGCTGAAATCAACCGGCGGATCAGTTCAAAGGCGGTGGCGGGTCCGATCTGGGTCATGTGGCCACCACAGCAGGCGGTCTTGAGCGGGAAGTCGATCACTTCGGCGCCAAGCGCCTTCAGCAAATCGTCCAGCTCATAGGGATATTCGGTGTCAGAGATGCGGGCGTTGTAATCCGGGCGGGGCACCATGCAGCCGATATAAGAGGCCACGCGCAGACCGGTCAACGGCTTGACTACTTTCTCTTTGATCTTGTCCAGCCCGACCTCGTTGAACATTACATCCAGCAAGTGGCGGATGACCAGTTGACCGGGGTCGTAATGCAGGCCACCCGCAGCCAGGGCAGAATTGATCTTCCTGCCAAAGGCTTTGTCTTCGTGCATGTAGTGGTCGGCTTTGGATAAATTAAGGTAGCAGGCGCTACAGGCAGCCAGGACGGTTTTGGTGCCATTGGCCTGTTCCTGCGCCAGCGCCAGGTTGCGGGCGATCAGCGAATAAGCCGGCGTAAGGTCGAGGGAAAGGTATTCGGTTGCACCGCAGCAGTTCCAGTCTTCGATCTCTTTCAGGTTGATCCCAAGCGGTTTGCAGACGGCTTCCATGGAAGCCTCGTATGCCTTGGCGCTTGATTCCATAGAACAGCCGGGGTAAAAGAGATAATCGCTCATTCTGCCTCCAATTCCTTGGCACGTTTCAGGATTTTCTTGAGCTGGTCCATGCCTTTGATGCGCTTCGGAGGGAACAGCGACATCCCTTTCTTAGTGAGCATGCCGACTGCCATGGGGGTTATACTGGGCAGGCGTGTGATGAAGTGCCTCACATTTTGGAAACCAGCCAGACCAATTTCAAAACTGCGCCCGTAGGTTTCCACTAGACTGATAAAGGTCTTTGAGAAATCGGACGCAGTGCCGTTATGGCCGGTATTGGCTTCCAGCGACATGTTCTTCAGAGTGTACATCACATCGGTAATGTGGATCTCCTGCGGGCAGCGGACTGTGCAATAATAGCAGGCCACACACATCCAGGGGGTATTACTCTTCATTACATCTTCCCGCATACCGGCGCGTAACATGGCGAAAATGGCGCGTGGTGTGTGGTCCATAGCGCTGGCTGACGGGCAGGACCCGCCGCAGGTACCGCACTGGATGCACATCTCCAGGTTCGGGTCGCCAGGAGTACGCAGGGCGACTTCCTGCAACAGGGAGAGATCCTCGTGTTTGACGGGACCCACAGAGGGCGGATCGCTTACAATTGCTTGTTCGGTCATAGCATCGCTCCACCTCGAGAGTTGGTTAACCCCGGCTCGCGAAGAAATTCCCGAGTCAGGGCTAAATTATCCCTTTAGTATGGTTTCTTCGGCTGATATATACCAGTGCGGGAAGTCATTCGTTTGTGTGATTAAACTCACAACCGGTTTGCGCGGAGCCCACCATACCATATTCAAGTATAATCAGCCCGTTTTTACCGGAATCGCTGGAATCTCTTATTATTTTTATCTGGTAGAAGACAATTGAAAGTTCGATATCTATTTATATGAAATAAGAAGAAGGAGTATCCGAGATGAATTTTGCAATGTGGAAGAAAGCGCTTACCGTGATTCCGAACGTTACCAAAGAGGAATGGGATAAGCTGGATATCATATCGAAATGGTTGATATCCACGCGTGCGGCCGTATTATTGATGACCTTGCTTTCAGCGATCCTGGCCGGACTTTTTGCCTGGCATGACGGCTATAAAGTCAATATCCTTTCCTGGTTCATCCTGGCACTCGGGCTGGTCCTTGCGCACGCCTCCAATAATATCTTCAACGACTACACCGACTACACACGCGGCGTCGATAAAGACAATTATTATCGCACGATGTACGGACCGCAGCCGGTGGCGGATGGGTTGATGACCAGGCGCCAGCATCTGACCTATTTTGCGGTGACGGCTTTCCTGGCTTTGTTATGCGGGCTGTACTTGATATTGACCAACAGCAATGATCTGACCATCTGGGTTTTGCTTGGACTGGGGGCGTTCTTTGTGCTGTTCTACACATGGCCACTGAAATACATTGCGATGGGGGAAATTTCCGTATTGATCGTCTGGGGGCCTTTGATGATCGGTGGCGGTTACTATGTGCTGACCCATGTATGGAACTGGAACGTGGTCTGGGCCAGCCTGCCGTATGTGCTGGGGGTGACGACGGTTATTTTCGGCAAGCATATTGACAAGGTCCTGGTTGACAAAGCAAAGAAGATCTTTACTTTACCGGTGCTGATCGGTGAAAAAGTGGCGCGCTACATCCTAATGGCCATGATGATCCTGCCGTATATACTGGTATTGTATTTAATCCTGACCAGTTATTTCACACCGGTGATGGTTTTGGTTGCCCTGGCTGTTCCAACCTTCCTGAAACTCTACCCGCAATTCCTGAAACCCAAACCTGAGACACGTCCCGAAGGTTTCCCGGATGGGCAGGGCGGCTGGCCGCTCTATTTTGCCCCGCAAGCGTTCATTAACAACCGGGCGTTTGGCTTGTGGTTCATGCTCGGACTGATCCTGGATGTGATCCTGCGATTGGTATTACCGGCTTTCCGTTTATAGGTTTTACCGGATGCAATATCCCTGTTACTTCCGAAGTACCGGGGATATTTTTATGAAACGGTATATAATCGTCGGAGTTCCCCAAAAATTGCCTGGAGGTGACCAGATGCGCCCTGATTGGGATTCATACTTCATGAAGATCGCCTACGCGGTTTCCGAGCGCAGCACCTGTGACCGGGCTTTTGTGGGCTGCGTGCTGGTATTTGAAAAACGCATCCTGACAACCGGCTTCAATGGTTCACCCACCGGGCAACCGCATTGTGATGAAGAGGGCCATTTGATGGTGGACGGACATTGCATCCGCACCATTCATGCGGAGACGAATGCCATCATCCAGGCGGCCTTACATGGTGTTTCGACAAAAGGTGCCACCTGTTACGTTACGCATCTGCCCTGCCTCAACTGCACCAAAGCGTTGATCAATGCCGGCATCGTCCGCCTGGTTTACAGCATCGCCTATCGCACCGACGAGAACGCCATGAATTTCCTTAAAGCAGCGAATATTGAGATCTGTCAGAACGCCTTTGATATAAAAGCGTCATCAGGCATTGATTAAGATGTCTTACTTCAAAATTAACTTCTTTTGCCCGGCACTCAACAACTCTGCACCCGCTTCAGTAACCAGAACATCCTCTTCCAATCCTACATAACCATATCTGGGAACCGCAACCCCTGGTTCGACGGTGTAGACCTGGCCCGCCTCGAGCTTCTGATCGGGCAGGTTGCCGTATTTCTCCCAATGCGGGCCGAGCATACCGCCGCCGTCGTGGGCGGCGCGGCCCAATCCATGGCCGGTGGCATACATGTATTCAGGATAGCCGGCGTGTGTTACCGCCCTACGGGCGACATAGTCGATCTCCGAACCGAGCATGCCAGGCCGCATGGCGTCGACGGCGGATTGGATGGCATAGACCACCGTCTGGAAGGCATGCTGAACAGGACCAGGGGCTTCCGTTTCGCCTGGTTTGAGCAGGTAGAGCATGCGCTGAATGTCGGAACAGTATTCTTCCTGCTTCACGCCGAAATCGAAATGGACCAGGTGGCCGCGCTCCAGGATAATTCCGGTCGGCCCGGCATGTCCCACCTGGGAATCCGGCCCGGAATTCACGGCGGGGCAGTCTTCGTAATCCCACGCTTCGGTCACCCCTATTTCAAGAATCCGGGCGTGCATGAACTGGCTGACCTGTTTTTCGGTCAGACCGGGCTGAAGATAGTCGAATGTCTGGCGGTAAATTTCCTCGGTTGTGTCAACCGCTTTCCGGATGCGGGCAATTTCTGTGGGGATTTTTCGTCCACGCAGAGCCATGATAATTGCTTCAGCCGAAATCAACCGGTCGCTGAAAGGCGTTGGAGCGAGGTAGTCTTTCAATTTCTGGTACATGCCATGGGTCAGGCCGTCTGCCGTTGGATCGTGGGTAGAGCAGTTCACGGCAATCTGATGTGGATTGAGCCTTTGCAGGATGCGGACAAGCTCCGGTTGGATGGATTTATTGTAGCCGACCACTTCCTGATACGCCCCACCCCGGCGGGCAGTCTCGGCTTCCAGGTTACCAAGAATGGCGATGGTTACGCCGGAACGGGTGATGATCAGTGCCGAATGCCAGGTAAGTGTGGCCCCATAGATCAACGGCAGGACCGGGTCAGGCACGGCACTGGTTTCCCGAACGAAGGTCATCCATAGATCAATGTTTTTTTCCTCAAGGATGGATATAGCCTGGCGGACTTTTTCCTGAATGAGAGTACTCATGGGATCCTTACAGATGTTTAAGAACTGTTTATTTATCCACCGATGAACGCAGATAGCCTACGGGTACGAAGTGGATGCAAATGAAATAGATTCAGAGTTACCCTTAAGACAAAGCGCCTGGACTGGAATGACCAACGCCTACCTGGCCGGAGGCCAGGGAATATCTACGGGTGAAGTATACCCGTGCTTCTCGACCGTGTAGAGCTTGCCACCTGAAGGCTGGGAGCAACCCGCCTGGTCGGTGAAGGTATACGAAGTATGGTATTGGTCAGGCAAATCCTGCCAACCGATCGGCATCCAGACGTAATTTTTGTTCTGGCAGACAAACACATCCATGAAATAACCGCGGTCATCATCTTGTGTCATCCAAACTGCATCCCATTTAACCGTGACCTGATCGCCTTTGCGCGTGGCCCGGACATTTTTCGGTGGACCATAGAGGGCATTTGTGATCCACAGGCGCACAGGTTGTACTGTGACGGTTTTAACATCGCCCTCCACATCAACCACGTATGGGGAGACCCAGCAGTAGTCACTCAAACGATCGAATTTTACATACAGCCAGTTGCCGACGGGCGCGCGTCCCCCGACGAAGCCGGTATCGCCCTGCTTCAGATCGAACTTCCACAAGTATGCCTTAGCCGGACCGAACAGGCAAGCCGCCAGGGCTACATTTACCGTGACTTTTGGAAAATCGAAGGTGGGAGTGGGTGTAATGGTGGGTGTGGGGGTAATGGTTGGGGTTAATGTTTGTGTCGGGGTGGGAGTATCCGTGGACGTGTATGTCGCCGTGAAGGTGGCAGTGGGACTGGGCGTTTGTGTCCAAACGGCTGCCGTGGCTGTTTGGACCGCAGAAGTCAGGCTTGCGAGTGCTTCAGGTGAGGGGTCGCAAGCAGAGAGAAGTATGAAGATAAGGAGAAGTAGGAATGATTTGCGGGGCATGGTTCTTGAGGGTTTGGTAATCTGGAGATTTGAATTAATACATATTGGTAAATGGATTGAAGCCGTGTTCCTGCGTGATTATACGGCGAATTTGCCAATCTCCAGTTGACTCAAGGCACTTTGCAAATCTGTAGGTTTCAGAACGATGGCAACCCCGCGTACCCCGGAACCGATCGAAATCTCTTCGGGTTCGAAGACGGACTCGTCAGCCAGGATGCGCAACGGATGAGGCAATCCCAATGGTGTGACCGCCCCGCGCACGAACCCGGTGGCAGCCAGCACTTCCGGCTCACTGGCCAGGGAGAGGCGCGAGGTGCCCAGAAACGTGCGCAGGAACTTCCATGAAATCTGCCCCGGTCCGGCCACCAGCACCATGATGTACTGTCCCTCTGAGAGCCGGAAGAGAATGCTGCGGACAATTTGCGCTGGAGATTGCCCGCGTTGGCGGGCAGCTTCTTCTAAGGATTCGGGCAGAGAGGAATGCTCAAAGAGCCGGTAGGGGATTCCAAGCAGGTCAAGTGCTTGGGCGGCAGGGATGGAATTTGGCATAGAGGACCTCGAATAACCTGCATAATACTATAGATCATCACCGGCGCTCCGCTTATAAGAGTATTCTTAGAACGAATCATGAATCCGTTGACGTCAAAATGCTGCCATGATACATTAATAAATACAATAAGTGGTTTTCCACCGCTTAAGAAGGTAAATTATGAATAAGACGTCACTATTTTACAAATTGACCGGGATCGCTTTTGCCGCGACCTTCATTCTGACATCCTGCAATTTAGCCGGAACCACGGTTGCGCCTGTCAATGTGACAGCCACCCAGGCACCTGTGTCCAGTCCAGTTGCTCCCACCGCAACCCTGCCACCCGCTGTAGTTGCAACGGCAACATCCGTTCCAGCCGCTACGGCCACTGTCGCTCCGACAGCCACTTCTGCTCCTACGGCGACCAGCCAGCTTACCGCGCAAGTGGCTCCCTCAATAAATGCCAATTGCCGGAAAGGCCCAGGAACGGGATATTATGTAGTCACATACTTGCAGCAGGGAAATGTATACAATGTGATCGGCCGGAACAGCCTGAACACGTGGTGGCTGGTCCAGGCGCCGGGGAACGTGACCTGCTGGATAGGCGACCCAGGAGCCACCCAAATGGGGCCAGTTGATCAAGCCACCATTTCCCTAATCCAGCCTTTGCCGACGACCCCGGCCACCTTTGTGGACTCCTACACATGTAATACCACGTTGCACACCCTGAAAGTAGTGTTCAACTGGTCGGCGGTAACAAATGTGACGGGTTACCGGATCTACCGTAACGGCACCCAGATAACTGACGCTGCCCCGACTGCAACGGCCTTTAGCGATGCGAGTGCACCAAGGGGAGTAAGCCTGGTGTATGCATTGGAAGCTCACAATGATTATGGTGCGGCTGCCCGCATTTCGGTGTCTGTCCCGTCATGCGATTAGCCAATTCGAATAAAAAATCCCTCCATACCGGAGGGATTTTTTTACGCTTACGCCCAGATACCCCGTTTCCCTGGAGATTCCCAAGAGCCCTTTAATTTCTAACATTAATTTGATATTTATTGGATATAATCAGTCTTATATTTTAAACAGAATAGCAGACCTTTTCAAAACCAGGGGTGGATGAGGGGTGAGCGGGCGGATTTGCCATCCACTCACCCCCCGGCTCCCCATTTGTTTGAGAGGATACGAATACCAATCATCAAGGGAGTTGGAATGGACAAGCAAACATACCTCGATTTCTATTATCAGATGGTGCTCATCCGGCGCCTGGAAGAACGCGGTGCAGAACTTTACCAGGCCGGGAAAATTGGCGGATTCATGCACCTGTATATCGGACAGGAGGCGGTAAGCACCGGGTTGATCGGGGCACGGCAGCCGCAGGACCGGGTCATTACCGCTTACCGCGACCATGGGGTGGCAATCAATTGTGGGATCTCGGTCAACCAGGTGATGGCAGAGCTGCTTGGTAAGTCCACCGGCATATCGAAGGGTCGTGGCGGATCCATGCACATGGCGGACGTGACGAAGAATTTTTGGGGCGGCCATGCCATCGTAGGTGCGCATCTGCCACTGGCTTCCGGGTTGGCGCTAGGGGACAAATATGCCGGCCGGGATGGTGTGACCATCTGCATGTTCGGCGAAGGAGCCACCAATATCGGCTTCTTTCACGAAGCATTGAACCTGTCAATGGTTTGGACTTTGCCTGTTTTATGGGTCTGCGAAAATAACCTCTACGGGATGGGAACGGATGTTGCGCGCGCCTCGGCGGTATCCGAGATTCAGCAGAAAGCGGAAGGGTATGGCATGGCGCATGAACGCGTGGACGGGATGAATGTAATGGCGGTTTACAAGGCGGCCAAAAAGGCCATCGAGTCAGTCCGCAGTGGATCCGGGCCACGCATGTTGGAAATCATGACGTACCGGTTCCGCGGCCACTCGATGGGCGATCCGGAACGGTATCGCAAGCAGGAAGAAGTCAAAAAGTGGGAAGAGCAGGACCCGATCGGCATTTTTTGTGATTTTCTGACCGCGAATAAACATGCAACTCTGGAAGAACTAAATAAAATCGATGAGCGTGCCAATGCGGACGTTCAGAAAGCGGTCGAATTTGCCGAAGCCAGCCCTGAACCGGGAATGGACACGCTCTTCGACGATATCTATGCGGAGGAGGTGTAATTATGGCCCGCATTACCATGCGCGAAGCCATTTCCCAGGCCATGTGGGAGGAAATGGAACGCGATCCGAATGTGTTTATCCTGGGCGAGGAAGTAGGTGTGTGGGGTGGTTCCTACGCCGTCACCAAAGGTTTTTATGACCACTTTGGAGGTGAGCGTGTGCGGGATACCACCATTGCGGAGGCTGCCATTATCGGCGCGGCGATCGGGTCAGCCATGACCGGCCTGCGCCCAATTGCCGAGTTGATGACCATCAACTTTGCCTTCGCGGCCATGGATCACATCGTCAACCAGGCCGCCAAGCTGCATTATATGTTTGGCGGGCAGTTTATCCTGCCGTTGGTCATCCGGGCGGTTACCGGCGGCGGACGCCAGTTGGGCGCCACCCATTCGCAGACCCCGGATGCCATCTTTGCCCATTTCCCCGGGCTGAAGGTAGTTTCCCCCGGGACTCCGGAGGATGCCAAGGGTCTTTTGAAAGCCGCCATCCGCTCGAATGACCCGGTGCTGTTCCTCGAGCATGCCACCCTGTACCAGATGCGCGGCGAAGTGCCGGAGGGCGATTATGTCATTCCGATCGGCAAGTCCAAAGTCCAGCGCCCCGGCAAGGATGTCACGATTGTCACGTATTCCAAAGGATTGGAAATTTCGATGAAGGCCGCGGATGAGCTTGCAAAAGGGGGTGTCGAGGCTGAAATCGTGGATTTGCGCTCGCTGCGCCCGCTCGATATGGATGAGGTAATCAAGTCGTTCAAGAAGACCAACCGGGCAGTGGTGGTGGAGGAAGGCTGGAAATCGTTCGGGGTGGGTGCGGAAGTCTCCGCCCGCATCTATGAGCAGGCCTTCGATTATGTGGACGCCCCGGTTCGGCGCGTGGCCCAGAAGGAAGTGCCATTGCCTTATAACCGGACGCTCGAGCAATCCGCCCTGCCACAGTTAGAGGATGTGATAGCAGCGGTCAAGGAGGTGCTCTAATGGCTGATACCATCAATATGCCCAAACTGGGCTTCGACATGGCCGAGGGCACACTCGTCCGCTGGGTAAAGAAGGTCGGGGAGAGTATCAGCAAGGGGGATGTGCTGGCTGAGATCGAAACCGACAAGGCCACCGTGGAAGTGGAGTCATCGGCCAGCGGCGTTGTGCGCAAATTGCTGGTGAATGAAGGCGCGGTGGTGCCGATCAACTCACCGATCGCGATTGTGGGAACGGCGGAAGAAGTGATTTCAGAGGAGAAGGAAGAGAGGGAAGGAGATAAAGGGCAGGGGATAAAGAACGTACCAGTGGTCGGCAACCAGCCGTCAACAGCCAGCGGTCAGCCAACCGCGAGCGACATTCAGCAATCGGTAATCAGCAATCCCCAATCAGCAATCCTGAAAACTTCCCCGCTGGCGAAAAAAATCGCCCGGGAGAGCAGCGTGGATTTGAGCCACATCCAGGGCACCGGCCCAGGCGGGCGGATCGTGCGCCGGGATGTCGAAGGAGCGGTGCGAGGCCAGGCAGTAACGGCCAGCGGGCAGGCACAGGAATCTGTAACGCATCCACCGTTTGGAGTGGATGAAACAGTCAATCTGAGTAAATTACGCCAGGCCATTGCCCGGCGCATGGCTGAATCCAAGACCAGTATCCCGCATTTCTATGTGAGCCATGAATATAAAATGGATGCACTGATGGAGATGCGGTCGCAGTACAACCAGATCGTGCCGGAGAACGAAAAACTCTCGGTCAACGATTTCATCGTCAAGGCGGTGGGGCTGTCGTTACGACAATTCCCCAACCTGAATGCTTCATTGAATGGCAATTCCGTGTTGCGGCACGGGCAGGCCAACATCGGAATCGCGGTTTCAGTGGAAGGCGGCCTGCTGACGATCGTCTGCCGGGAGGCGGAGCGGAAGCCGCTACGCCAGATTTCCGCCGAAGTCAAAGCAATGGCGGCACGCGTGCGTGAAGGCAAAGTCAAGCCAGATGACATCGAAGGCTCGACCTTCTCCATTTCCAACATGGGTATGTATGATGTGGAGAACTTTTCCGCCATCATCAACCCGCCCGAAGCGGCCATCCTGGCGGTTGGCTCGGCGCGCCAAGTGCCGGTAGTGGAGGGAGGCGCGCTCAAAATCGGCTGGCGGATGAAAGCCACCATCTCGGTGGACCATCGCGTCAGCGATGGAGTGGAGGCAGCCAAGTTCATGCAAGCGTTGGCGATGTACCTGGAAGAGCCGCTGAGGTTGATTATATGAAAAGAAGAGCCCGTCACCTGCGAAGTGACGGGCTCTTCTTTAATTAGTCTTCCAACCAGGCTTTTAAGATTGCGCGCACCGACCGGCTCATCTCTTTTGAGAAATCCGCGTTGAATTTGCGGGTATAGATGAGCTGGCCCACGTTGCGAGCACCGGCAAGCTCGTCCCGGCCGTGGAAGGTCCGAATATGGGTTTCGTGCAACATCTCATCAAAATCTTCCCCATTGAGCCGCCGGTACCGGTTTTCGAAGAGAATGAATTTTTCCTGGAAGCGCGAGGTTTGCTTCCGACTGATTTGCTGCTGGGTGGGATAGCCAAAGCATACCAGGCAAATCGGGAAGACGTATTTTGGCAGGTCGAACAGGTCACGCTGAATCTCATAATTTTCTATGATATCGCCAATATAACAGGAACCCAGACCGAGCGATTCGGCCGCGATGACGGCCGTCTGGGCGGCAATGATGGCATCACAGCAGGCCAGGAACAGATCACCTTCCTCCGGCTTTCGCATGGGGGTTTTCGTTTGCTCACAAAGTTGGGCCACACCGGATGTAATGAAGTAGTCAACCCAGCGCTGGTAATCGGCCAGGAACAGCCAGACCAGCGGGGCACGCGCGATGAAAGGCTGGTTGTCACAGGTCTTGACCAATTTATTCTTGATGGACTGGTCGGTGACTTCGATGATCGAATACAGCATCAGGTTCCCGGCGGTGGGAGCGCGCAAAGTGGCGCGCAGGAGTTCTGCCCGCACTTCCGGCGCAATGGCTCTCTTTTCGTAGGCGCGCATGGATTTTCGCTTGAGGATGGTCTCGATGACCGGATTCATATAAATTAGTGTCCTGTAAAGTGCCCGTTACCTTGGATCTGACGGGCATCTGATTATGGGTTGATAAATGACATAGTGCGTAATCCAACCGCAAAGGGAAGAATTCATCACCAGCCGCCCAGGCAACCCGGGTCAGCGCAGGTCCCGCCCGCCGTTGACATCCACCGTCGCGCCGGTCATGAAGCTATTTTTCGGACTGGCGAGGAAGACAATCACCTGGGCAATTTCCTCAGGGGCGGCGTAACGCTGCAGGAGCATTTTGCTCCTGGCGTAATCGGCGTCCAGGTCGGCGATGGTATCCAGGCCCATGGGTGTAAGAGTGAGACCGGGCGTGACGCAATTCACCCGGATGCGCGGGGCCAGTGCACGTGCGGCGCTCTTGCCCAGGTTGACCAGCCCGGCTTTTGCGGCGGCATAGTGGGCCTGATGGGAAACGCCGGTCTGGGCCGAGACGCTGGAGACCAGAACGACGGAGCTGCCGTCCCGGAGCAGGGGAGTGCATGCCTGCAGAACGTAGAACGCGCCGTTCAGGTTGACAGCCAGGACGCGTTGCCACTCTGCGGGCGTGATCTCTGTAAAGGGATTGTGCAGACTCAAGCCGGCGCACAGCACCAGTGCATCCAATCCGCGGATTTCGGCCGGAAGGGCGTGGACGGCCGTTTTCACTTTGTCCGGATCGCCGACATCCATCGGGCACAACCAGGCTCTTCGTCCGTTCGCCTGCACTTGTGCGACAGTCTGCCCGGCGCCAACTGAATTTTTTCCAAAGGAAACAATCACATCCGCGCCTTCGGCGGAAAAGATCTGCGCGGCGGATGCGCCGATGCCACTGGAGGCGCCGGTGATGAAGACGGTTTTGTCTTTTAAATCAAGGTCCATGAAATTTCTGTTTCCAAATGATTTAATGAGTTAAGAATTACAACGCAAGGTTGTTTGGATTTCCTGAAGAAAAACGAAAATAATCCGCCAATCCAAGTTCCCTAATCCGTTTTTATTCGCGTCGTTATGCGATGATCAGCGGATTCCGACCTTCCAGTCTCGATCCATAGTAACTTCCATAGTCGTCTGGCAAGAAAGCGACTAAAGTCGTCACGACAGTGTCTTTTCGTAAAGTACTGATAATGGCTAGCCCTGCGGAAGTATAGCATGAGTCAGGGGAACCCGAAGTATCATGGTTCGCGAGATCGGTGGGCCCAAACGAGGAACAATTCCTGGGTGAAGGGAGAGGAAAACGAAAAACGTTAGAAGAAAATTGTGGGTGCGGGATGAGGCAGGTCGAATTTAAAGATGTTGCTGCGCGGCTGTGAGAGCGACTGTTGGGCAATGGTTACTAGTGAAAAACTGGCGGTCCGGGCCTGACCACGGCTGGCAGGCAGTAAAGGACCAGCGCCAGCCCCATTATAGTGAAAGTGGCGCACAAAAACTGATCAGGCAAGCCGGATTAATACCTTTATTTTTATCAATTGGATTGGTATAATCCAATATGTCATATTATTATTACGTGAATTATTTATAGGATCCATGATCTAATAATAGATCTCCGAAATTGCCGAAATGAGGGTGAAAATTGTACGAGCATCCTTCATCTTTGTCACTGGCAGGGTAAATGCCATTGAGTCCGGTTTTTTTAGCCAAAGGAGCTGATATGAATCTTAATAAATTTCATCCAATAACGACCTGGTTAAGTATTGCAGTTTTGTTGACTTCCATTCTGGCATGTAATTTAACCAGCGCGACGCCCGGGGTTACACCCAACAATGCACCCACCAGCGCAGCCACGACTGCAGCGATCAACACAGCCACACAACCACCGGCTGCAACGGTCGCAGTTATCCAGCCTACCGCCACTTTGGAAAATACTGCGACCTCCACGAGCACGCCGATTGTCCATTTGGTAACTCCGGGGGAGCCACCCGCCTCTGCCATCAGCGCACTTTCGGACAGCGATTCGTCCACGACTGCTTCTCAACACCGGGCGAACGGCGGAGACAATTTCAACATGAACCTGTATGAGCGCCCGTTTACCAGCACCAGCATGGATTACTTACCGGACCTGGATATTTTAGGGGCGCGATTGATGCGCGATACCACCTGGGTCTACATCAATATCAGCCTGGAAGGGCAGAATTCCGCCGGCGGGTTGCTGGGCGACTATGGGGCCGAACTGGACCTGAACCTGGATGGCCGCGGCGATATGTTGCTGATGGCCAAGAAACCGGGCAGCGCCTGGTCTACTGATGGGGTGCGCGCCTGGACGGACCCCAACAATGATGTTGGCGGCGCCCGCCCAATTCTGTCCGACCCGCCGTCAAACACGGATGGGTACGAAACGATTGTTTTTGATTCGGGCGTCGGTTCCGATCCGGACGCGGCCTGGGCGCGAATTTCGCCGACCGACCCGAACAGCGTCCAGATTGCGTTCAAGAACACGCTGATCAAGAATGCCGCAACTTTCATGTGGGGCGCATGGGCGATGGATGACAGCATGCTCCATCCCGAATGGTTCGATTACAACGATCATTTCACCCTGGCCCAGGCCGGTTCACCGCTGATCGAAGATACGCAGAATTACCCGCTCAAGGCGCTGGCGGAAATAGACAATACCTGCCGCTGGGTGGTCGGCTTCACACCGACCGGCAATGAGCCGGGGATTTGTCCCGTTCCAGCCACGCCGACGCCAAAGCCTACTGCGACTCCATTGCCCAGTGCGACTCCAAAAAAACCCGGCACTATTTCGGGTACGGTCTTCAATAATGGCGTAAATTCAGACTTGAACTATCACTCGTTGACATCCCATGGCGCACCTGGAATCACCGTGACAGCCCATTCGGGCAGTTGTGGAGGGGGCGTGGTAGGAACTACAACCACAAATGTTGCCGGATATTACTCGTTTACGCTCAACGCGGGTACCTATTGCGTTTCGGCTGCCATGCCGTCATCCCACGCGACAGGACCCAAGACCGTGAACTTACCGAATGGCAGCAATGTGACCAATGTTAATTTCTTTTTCTACGAGTTCATTGGGTAGCGCAAGCCGGATTCTCTACGAATAGTCATGGAACAGGCCAGACGGGTTTTGTCTGGCCTGTTCGATTGGGTGGATTTATCCCCATTTTCTAACATCCTTCTTATTGACGCCCAACTCAAGGGCATGGTATGATTATTCCCGTTAGATTAGCACTCTCAAGTCGAGAGTGCTAAAATATGGTAATTTTGGTTAAAATTAAAACCATGAATGATCTGACCGAACGCCAACGCATCCTACTCACCCTGGTGGTGCGTGATTACATCGAGACCGCCGAGCCGGTAGGTTCCAAGACAATTGTTGAGCGCTATAAGCTCGATATGAGTACGGCCACCGTGCGCAATGAGATGGCCACGCTGACCGAAATGGGTTACCTGCGCCAGCCGCACACTTCGGCAGGACGCGTACCAACCGAGGAAGGCTACCGCTATTTCGTCACGCATGTGGTCTATCAGGCAGACCTGCCCGGATCAGCGCGCGATACCATCTCGCACCAGTTCTATCAAGCCCGCCAGGATGTGGAGCAATGGATGCCCCTGGCGGCCTCGATCCTGGCGCACCATGCGCGGGCGGCTTCCATAGTCACTGCTCCGCATTCCGAGCGTTTTTATTACAAACACGTCGAACTGATCGCCACGCAAGGCCGGCAGGTATTGATGGTGCTGGTGATGACTGGCGGGGAGGTCAGCCAGCAAATATTGACGCTGGCAGAGCCAGTACGGCAGGAACTCCTTTCCCAGGCGGCTGACCGGCTGAACCTGGTCTGCCTGGGCAAGACCACCGAGGAAATTGCCTCACTTCCACCGCAAGCTGACAGCCTAGAGAAAGACATCCTGACGCTGGTGCTGCAGGATATGAATCAAAGCGAGCAACGCGTCTCGGGCGAGATTTATCTGGATGGTCTGACCAACGTTCTGTCCGAGCCGGAATTTCTGGAATCAACTGATGCCCGCAGGGCGGTGCACCTGTTCGAGGAGCGCTCGTTGTTGCAGGACCTGCTGGCGCGTACCACCAATAATGCCACCATAGGTGGCGTGCAGGTGCTGATTGGGGGTGAAGGCAAATGGGAAGACCTGAAAGAATGCTCGGTGGTACTGGCGCGGTATGGCATCCCCGGTCTGGTGACAGGCACGCTGGGGGTCTTTGGCCCCATGCGCATGCCGTATGGCCGCACCATCCCGACGGTCCGATTTATGGCCGATTTGTTGAGCAGCCTGGTATCTGAAACAATGGTAGGAGAAGAAAATGAGCAGTAAGAAAATACACAATGACGGAGCCGAGAGGAAACAGAAGCCTGAAAATAGCCCGGAGCAGACGACCGGTCCGGCTCCAGAAGCGGTTGCCCAGGCTTCCGCTGAATCCGGCCTCATTGACGAACTTAAAAGTCAATTAGCCGAGGCCCATTCACAGTCAGCCGAATACAAGGACGGCTGGCAGCGCTCCGTGGCTGAGTTCCAGAACTTCCGGCGGCGGGTGGAGGCTGATAAAGCTGAAATGTACCAGACTGCGGTTGGTAGCATCATAAAACGCTACCTGCCCATCCTTGACGATATGGAGCGGGCCATGCAGGCGCGGCCGGCTGACCTGGCCTGGGCGGATGGCGTTGAGTTAATTTGCCGAAAATTGCAGGCCATCCTGGAAGCCGAAGGACTAAAGCGGATCGAGGCCGAAGGGCAGAAATTCGACCCGAACTTCCACGAAGCCATCGCGCAGGAACCCGCTGAGGGTGTGGAGAGCGGAACGGTGATTGGGATTGTCCGGAATGGCTATATGCTGGGCGAGCGCGTCATCCGCCCGGCGATGGTGAGGGTGGCGCAATAAGGATTTAGACATAAAGGCCACACATGTGCCTCTCGAAGGACATCGGGACGATGTGCGGCTCACCTGTACCTGTGGTTCTGGCGCAGGCAGTGCAAGCACAGGCATACAAAAGAAAACAAAAGAACATAAAAAATAAAAAGAAAGAAAAAATTCATTGGAGAAATCATTCATGTCTAAAATCATTGGAATTGACCTGGGAACAACCAACTCTGTCGGCGCAGTCATGCAGGGCAGCGAACCGGTTGTGATCTCCTCCTCGGAAGGGGAGCGGCTGGTGCCATCGGTGGTGGCGATCAATAAGAACCACGAACGCCTGGTGGGACGGGTGGCGCGCAACCAGGGCATCGTCAACTCGGCGAATACCATTTTTTCCATTAAACGCTTCATGGGCCGTAAATATGAAGACCCGGAAGTGCAGAGGACACTGCCGCGCATTCCGTACACGGCTTTACCGGCCGAAAACGGGGATGTGTGCGTGAAGATGGACGATAAGGAATATTCGCCGCCGGAGATTTCGGCGATGATCCTGGCCAAGATCAAGCGGGATGCCGAAGCCTATCTGGGCGAACAGGTCACACAAGCGGTCATCACTGTTCCGGCCTATTTCAACGATGCCCAGCGTAATGCAACCAAGGATGCCGGAAAAATCGCCGGATTGGAAGTGCTGCGGATCATCAACGAACCGACGGCTTCCTCACTAGCTTACGGACTGGATAAGAAAACCAACGAAATTATCGCGGTCTACGACCTGGGTGGAGGTACGTTCGATATTTCGATCCTGGATGTTGGCGAAGGCGTTTTCCAGGTGCGCTCAACCAATGGGAATACTTTCCTAGGAGGCGATGATTTCGACCAGCGCATCATGGATTATTTTATTCAGGAGTTCCAGAAAGAGAACGGGATTGACTTACGATCGGACAAGCAAGCCCTCCAACGACTACGCGAGGCGGCCGAGAAAGCCAAGATCGAACTTTCGACCATGCTGCAGACCGAAGTCAACCTGCCTTATCTCACCGCGGATGCCTCCGGACCGAAGCACCTGGTCATGAACATGACACGCTCCAAGCTGGAACAATTGACCGCCGACCTGGTAGAGGGCACTATGGCCCCGCTCAAGCAAGCGTTGGTAGATGCGGATTTGAAATCCTCGGACATCAACGAGATTGTAATGGTAGGTGGCATGACCCGCATGCCGGCCGTACAAAACGCCGTGCGCAATTACTTTGGCAAGGAACCGCACAAGGGCGTGAATCCCGACGAAGTAGTGGCAATCGGCGCCGCCATCCAGGCGGGAGTGCTGGGCGGCGATGTAAAAGATATCCTGCTGCTGGACGTTACCCCGTTGACGCTTTCCATCGAGACGCTGGGCGGCGTAGCCACGCCGCAGATCGAGCGGAACACCACAATCCCGACCCGCAAAAGCCAGGTCTTCTCGACTGCCTCGGATAGTCAAACGCAGGTTGAAATCCATGTGCTGCAGGGAGAACGCCCGATGGCCTTGGATAACAAGAGTCTGGGCAAGTTCATTCTGGATGGCATCCCACCCGCGCCGCGCGGTATTCCGCAGATCGAAGTGACATTTGACATCGACGCCAACGGGATCCTGAAAGTCACCGCCGCAGACAAAGCCTCCGGCCGTTCCCAGCATATTACTATCACGGCTTCGTCCGGCCTCGCAAAGGATGAAGTGGAGCGCATGCGCAAGGAGGCCGAAGCACATGCCGCCGAGGATAAAAAACGGCGGGACCTGATCGAGGCCAAGAACACCGCTGATAATTCCGTCTATGGCGCGGAGAAAGTCTTGAGTGACCTGGGAGAAAAAGTTCCGGCGGATCTAAAGGCAGAAGTCCAGGCAGCCGTGGCTGAGGTCAAGAAGCTGAAGGACAGCGAGGATGAACCCGGAATTCGTAAAGCGGTGGATGCGCTCAGCCAGGTTGTCCAGAAGGTGGGCACAGCCGCCTACCAGGCAAAACCGGCAGAGGAACCCAATCAGAAACCCTCTGATGACAATGTTGTTGATGGTGAAGTGAAGGAATAGTCTTATCGTCTTCAAGTCTGGCGGCCTTATAGGCATACAAACCAAATGACTATTCGACTATAGGACTATTTGACTCTTAGACTGGAATTTTATGGCATCCAATCGTGATTACTATGAAGTCCTAGGCATTCAGAAGAATGCCTCCACGGATGATATCAAGTCTGCCTTCCGCAAACTGGCTCGCCAGTACCACCCGGATGTGAGCAAGGAACCGGATGCGGAGGAAAAATTCAAGGAAATCAACGAAGCCTACGGCGTCCTTTCCGACCCGCAGAAACGCGCCCGTTACGACCAGTATGGACGCGCCGGCTTGGGTGAGATGGGTGGCATGCCCGATTATGCGACCATGGATTTCAATGACATCTTCGAAGAGATCCTGGGCGGTTTCGGTTTTGGATTCGGCGGGGGCGGGGGGCGTTCACGCCGCCCGCACCGCGGACGCGACCTGCAAGTGCATGTCGACCTGTCCTTCGAAGAAGCCGTTTTTGGCGTCGAGAAAACGGTCGAACTGACGCGCAACGAAGCCTGCGGAACCTGTCACGGGTCGGGGGCCGAACCAGGCACCAGCCCGCAACGCTGCAGCACTTGCGGCGGGCGCGGCGAAGTGCGCCAGGTACGCCAGACCATTTTTGGTTCGATGATGCAATCCGGTCCATGTCCCACCTGCGGAGGGCACGGAGAGGTTATTTCGACACCCTGCCACACCTGCCGCGGGCAGGGACAGGAGCGTAAAACGGTCAAGAAGGTGGTGCCGATCCCGGCGGGTGTGGATAATGGCAACCAGATCCGCCTGGCGGGGGAGGGGGAACCTGGCATCAACGGCGGGCCGCAAGGCAACCTGTACCTGTTGGTGAATGTGCAACCACACCAGTTCTTCAAACGGCGCGAGAATGACATTCTGCTGAATCTGGATATCAACATTACCCAGGCCGTGCTCGGCGCGGAAGTGGAAGTGCCAACAGTAAATGGAAAGGAAAAGTTAAAGATCCCTGCAGGTACGCAGCCGGGCAAGATCTTCACAATGAAAGCACGTGGCGTACCATATGTCCGCAAATCCGGGCGCGGTGACCAGCTTGTGATTGTCAATGTGGACATCCCTTCCAAGCTAACGAAAGAACAAAAAGAGCTATTCGAGAAACTTTCCGCCACGCTGGGGACGGCTGTCAAGCCGAAGGAGAAAGGTTTCATCGACTGGCTGAACGATGCACTGGGAGGCTAAAAAACGCGGTCGTGAAAAGATTTCTCCTACGAATCTGGCGGCTGCTGCCTGCCTGGATGGAACGGCTGGCTTCGGAAATCCTGAGGCCACGCTACCATGTTCCCGCAGGGGCAATTATCTTGAACGAGCAAGGCCAACTCTTGCTATGCCAGCACACCTATAGGCGCCAGCACCCCTGGGGACTGCCGGGAGGCGACATCAAATTCGGCGAGGATCCAGCGGAGGCCGTCCGGCGGGAATTGTGGGAGGAGACCGGCCTGTCGGTGCAAGCGACCAGACTCGTGCTGCTGGAAAATTCCCATAAGATCCGCAAGGTCACGCTGACCTACCTGTGCACCGGCGTCAACGGCACATTTACTCCGAGCGATGAAGTAGCCGCGATCCGGTATTTTGATATCAATGCTCTGCCAGATCTTTCCAGTGAGCAGCAAAAGACCATAGAGAAAGCCCTGGCAATCTTGAAACAGGATTTTCCCCCACAGCGTTCTTAACACGAATGGCGTAAGAAGAAGAAATACACGATTCTTAATAAAGTGTTCGATAAATTCAGGAAATCCATGCATTCGTGATAAAGAATTCTTCTTTTTACGGTTCTGTTCGGTAGTAAAAAAAGAATTGAGATGAATTTATGAACTGGGTAGAAGTTTCCCTGACCGTCAATGGTGAACTGGCTGAGGCCGTGGCGGATGTATTGGCACGCAGCGCACCGACCGGTGTGACCACCGAGCAGTCTGTGGATTTTGTTAACGAGGAGGATGAAGGGACACCAGTCGGACCGGTCACCGTGCGGGCTTACCTGCCGGTTGATGAGCGCCTGGAAGAGACCCGCCAGAAACTGGATGAGAGTCTGTATTACCTGGGCATGATCCAACCCCTGCCGGCAGCGGTCTATACTCCGATTGCAGACCAGAACTGGATGGAAGCCTGGAAGGAACGCTATCATCCCATCCCGATCGGGAAGAGACTCATCATTGTCCCGGCCTGGCTGGAGTCTCCGGAGGCAGCGCGCGTTTCCATTAAAATAGACCCCGGCATGGCATTTGGCACAGGCACACACCCTTCCACCCAGCTCTGCCTGGAATTGATCGAAGAGTTTTGCGACCAACACGCAAGCGTTGCCCTTTCCTCCCTGACCGCCATTGACGTAGGCTGCGGTTCCGGAATCTTATCCATTGGCGCGATTAAGCTCGGAATGGGGTTGGCCCTGGGGGTGGATATTGACGAAGCCTCGGTGAAGGCCAGCCGGGAAAACGCCGATACGAACGCCATCCCGCCTGAACGGTTCGCGATCGGTCTGGGTTCAGTGCCAGAGATACTGGAAGGAAAATTCCCGCTCAGGCAAGCACCCTTGGTCTTGGCAAATATCCTGGCCCCAATCATCATCCGCCTGTTTGGAATGGGCCTGGCCGACCTGGTGGAAAGGGAAGGTGCCTTGATCCTGTCTGGAATCCTGGCCGAGCAGGCTGCGCAGGTCCAGACCTGTGCTGAAGAGCATGGACTGAAGTTTATCGAGAAGCGTCGGATAGGGGACTGGGTCGCCTTATTATTTGCGCGATAAAACGCCAAGAGTTTCTTAACCACAATCAGTAGCACCTGCTGCAAGCGAAAGTGTAAATATATAAGAATAACGATCTTTTCATAGGACCTGCTATCCAAGGTCCTTGAATCTGGTTGAATCCTTTTTTCCATGGTCACATGTTGTGAGTTTTGATTTCTTAAAAAGTCTTTAAAGGATGCCCTTTTTTGTGCTATCATTCAGGCAGCATGAATTCACGGCGGCGACTATTCTACTACCTCCTGATCAACATTTTTGTCTCCGCCCTGGTGGCAGGGTCGATCATTTATTATTATGACCGCAACCACCACGTGGAATGCCCGGCCGTGCTGGTAACCCCGGCTGCCCCGCCCGGGACCGGTGATATAAATGTGAATTTGGCAGGCGTTGTCGGTGCTGGAATGTTAACAGATGAAAGGATTATCATCCAGAACAATGGCACGCAAGAGTTGGATTTATCGGGCTGGTACATGACCGATAACCAGGGCAATTCCTATACTTTCCCACGATTAACACTCTTTCCGGGCGTTAAAGTACAATTGCATACCACTGCAGGGCAGGATACGCCGACAGACCTGTACTGGGGCCGCTCTGCCCCGATCTGGAGCTCGGGCGAACTGGCTGCACTGTACGATGCCCAGAATATTGCGCGGGCTTTTTACCGTGTTCCGTGATGATTGGAGATTGCGGATTGATGATTGCAGCCGCACGCAATCAATTGAAGAATGATTATGGACGAGTGACGTTAGGCTAGAGTTGATATGACGAGAGCTCTTTATAACAAATGGCGGCCTCAGAAATGGGATGAAGTAGTGGGGCAGCAGCACATTATCCAGACGTTGCGGAACGCTGTGGTGGCCGGGCGTGTGGCGCATGCTTACCTGTTTGCAGGTCCGCGCGGTACCGGCAAGACCACGGCGGCGCGTTTGCTGGCGAAAGCGGTCAACTGTCTGGACCCTGACCCAGCTGCGCGTCCGTGCAATGCATGCGCCCATTGTGTGGCCGTCAACGAAGGGCGCTTCCTGGATTTGATCGAGATAGATGCCGCCTCCAACACTTCCGTCGAAGATGTGCGCGATTTGCGCGACAAGATCAATTTCACTCCCAACCAGGGGCAATACAAGATCTATATTATCGACGAAGTCCACATGCTTTCCACAGCGGCTTTTAATGCCTTGTTGAAAACGCTCGAGGAGCCGCCCGCCCACGCAATTTTCATCCTGGCCACCACCGAGATACATAAGATACCTGCCACGGTGCTTTCGCGCTGCCAGCGGCATGAGTTCCGGCGTGTGCCGGTGGATGACATTGTTGGGCAGTTGAAACGGATTGCCGAGTCCGAAGGGCTGAGCGCCGAACCGGAGGCATTAACGCTGATCGCCCGCCAATCGGCCGGCGGGATGCGGGATGCCATCTCGCTACTTGACCAGATGGCCTCCACCGGAAAGGAAATCACACTCGGCCTAACTCAAAGCGTGCTTGGGACTGCCACCAGCCAAACGGTGATTGGACTGGTCAGCGCGGTACAGGAGCGTGACCCGGCGGCCGGCATGCAGGCCATTCACACTGCCCTGGATGCAGGCAGCGACCCGCGCCTGCTGGCCCGCCAGATGGTGGATTATCTACGGGCACTGCTGCTGATCCAGATGGGCAACGGTTCGCAAGTAGATCTGGCGGCAGATACGCATGCGCAGGCAGAAAAGCACGCCAGGGCTTTTTCGGCGGGGGATGTACTGCATATGATCAAATCCTTCAATGCGGCTGCCACCGACCTACGTGGAGGCTGGCAGCCGTCCCTGCCGCTGGAGCTGGCGCTGGCCGAAGTGATGGAAATACCAGCCCAGGCCGAAGGCCGACCTGTGGCGAAAGTTTTGAACGTAAAGACGGTCGACAAGCCGACCGGGAAAGCGGTTGACAGGCCGTTTGACAATCCGAGCTTAAGAACGGTTGACAGGCGGGACAGAGAAACACCCGGGCGGCCGGCGGAAAAAACCGCCGACAGGCCGAGCAGGGAAACGGTCGACAGGCCGACCGGAAAAGTGAGCGATAAACAGGTTGAAAAACCGGTCAATGTGGCGATGCAGACGGTCGAAAAAAATGTTGAGAACGTTCATTCCATCGGTCTCGAACAATTGACGAAGGCCTGGAAACAGATCCGGGGGCTGATCAAACCGCAGAGCCCTTCATTGGATGGCTTGCTCAATTCCTGCAAACTGCTGGAAGTTAAAAACGGGGTATTGGTGATCGGATTCGCGAGTGAACTGCTGCGGTCCAAAGTGGACACACCGGAATTGATCGAAATTACCCACAAGGCGATTGCGGAAGTTTGCGGTAGTGAGCTGGCGATAAAATGTGTTGTTACCAATGCCAAACAGGCTCCTCCGCAGAACGTTAAGGCAGATGGAATGGTAGCCGCGGCACTCAAGCATGGCGGCGAAATCGTTGACACTCAGGAGTAATTATGGCCAAAGGTTTTAATCGTCCCGCCGGCGGCGGCGGACAAGCCGGAATGATGCAACAGCTCCAGCGGCTCCAACAGCAAATGGCCGAAGCGCAGGACCAACTGGCCTTAGAGACGGTCGAGGCGACCGCCGGGGGCGGCGCGGTCAAGGTAAAAATGAGCGGAGACCAGAAATGCCAGGCGGTGGAGATTGCTCCGGATTTGTTGAAGGATACGGACGCTGAAATGCTACAGGACCTGGTATTGACTGCGGTAAACCTGGCGCTGAATAAATCGCGGGAACTCCAGGAGCAAACCATGGGCCCGCTGACGAGTGGGTTACCGTTCTAGCCATGCTCCCCGACCCCATCCAGAACCTGGTACTTGCTTTGGAACGCCTGCCCGGTATCGGCCCGAAAACGGCTTCCCGGCTGGCATTCTTTCTGCTGCGCGCCCCAGAGGAAGTCTCAGGCCAATTGGCGGAGGCGTTGACGGATATCAAGACCCGTATCGCTTTCTGCCAGGAATGTTTTAACATCACCACCGCCGGGCGGGCGCGCTGCGAGATTTGCGAGAGCAACCAGCGGGACGGCTCAACCATCTGCGTGGTCGAAGAACCACTGGATGTGCTGGCGTTTGAGCGCATCGGCGCTTATAAAGGGAAATACCATATTCTGCAAGGAGTGCTTTCGCCCATCGAAGGCATCAACCCGGACGATTTAAAAATCAAAGCCTTGCTGGAACGAATACAGCGCGGCGGGGTGAAGGAAGTCATCCTGGCAACCAATCCGTCCATGGAGGGGGAGGCAACTGCGCAGTACCTATATCCACGTCTACGGGCGGAAGGAGTGCGGGTAACGCGCCTGGCGCGCGGCCTGCCGGTGGGAGGCGACCTGGAGTATGCCGACCAGAACACGTTGCTGCGGGCATTGTCGGGGCGGCAGGAGATGGAGTAAGACAACCCCCAACCTTAAAGATTCCAGATTGGACTGGAAATTGCTTGACAAGTTCGCTCGTATGCGTATAATAGGCGAGCACATAAGCAGTCCCCATGAAGATCTTGTCCGGAAGGACAGATTTGTTTACAACAGAGTAAACGTCTCACGTCAGAGAAACACAGCAGCACGAATTGCAGTCTGGCGAGCCGATGTTGGAAGAAAAACATCGGCGATTTTGTCGCTCTGGCCCTTGACGGGGATGCCGCTCGCGGGTAGAATACAGCCCGCTTCGTAAACAGGACCTTAACAACTGAAAAGTGATAGGAAGTAAGCCTGTCGTTCTGTCCGTAACTTTACACCTCGCAAGAGGTGATTTTTTGCGGAGAGTTTGATCCTGGCTCAGGATGAACGCTGGCGGCGTGCTTAATACATGCAAGTCGAACGAAGAGTTTCTGTAGCAATACGGAGGCTTCTTAGTGGCGAACGGGTGCGTAACGCGTTGGTGACCTGCCCCAAAGTGTGGGATAACAGTTCGAAAGGACTGCTAATACCGCATGTGATCATCGGTTTTAGAATCCGATGATTAAAGCAGTAATGCGCTTTGGGAGGGACCTGCGTCCCATCAGCTTGTTGGTGAGGTAATGGCCCACCAAGGCTACGACGGGTAGGGGACCTGAGAGGGTGGCCCCCCACACTGGCACTGAAACACGGGCCAGACACCTACGGGTGGCAGCAGTAGGGAATATTGGGCAATGGGCGAAAGCCTGACCCAGCAACGCCGCGTGCACGATGAAGGTCTTCGGATCGTAAAGTGCTTTTCTGAGAGATGAGAAAGGACAGTATCTCAGGAATAAGTCTCGGCTAACTACGTGCCAGCAGCCGCGGTAACACGTAGGAGGCAAGCGTTATCCGGATTTACTGGGCGTAAAGCGCATGCAGGTGGTTCGGTAAGTTGGATGTGAAAGCTCCTGGCTCAACTGGGAGAGGTCGTTCAATACTACCGAACTTGAGAGCAGTAGAGGGAGGTGGAATTCCCGGTGTAGTGGTGAAATGCGTAGATATCGGGAGGAACACCAGTGGCGAAAGCGGCCTCCTGGACTGTTTCTGACACTCATATGCGAAAGCTAGGGTAGCAAACGGGATTAGAGACCCCGGTAGTCCTAGCTGTAAACGATGTGAACTTGGCGTCGGCGGGTTCAAAGCCGTCGGTGCCGTAGCCAACGCGATAAGTTCACCGCCTGGGGACTACGGCCGCAAGGTTAAAACTCAAAGGAATTGACGGGTCCCCGCACAAGCAGCGGAGCGTGTGGTTTAATTCGATGTTACACGAAGAACCTTACCCAGGTTTGACATGTTGGTGGTAGGGAAGCGAAAGCAGACCGACCCGCAAGGGAGCCTTCACAGGTGTTGCATGGCTGTCGTCAGCTCGTGTCGTGAGATGTTCGGTTAAGTCCGCCAACGAGCGCAACCCTCGCCGTATGTTACAAGTGTCATACGGGACCGCCGGTATCAAGCCGGAGGAAGGTGGGGATGACGTCAAGTCAGCATGGCCTTTATATCTGGGGCTACACACACGCTACAATGGCCGGTACAATGGGTTGCTAAGCCGCGAGGTAGAGCCAATCCCTAAAGCCGGCCTCAGTTCAGATCACAGGCTGCAACCCGCCTGTGTGAAGTCGGAGTTGCTAGTAAACGCGCGTCAGCTATAGTGCGTTGAATACGTTCCCGGGGATTGTACACACCGCCCGTCACGTCATGGGAGCTGGCAACACCTGAAGCCAGTAGCCTAACCGCAAGGAGGGCGCTGTCGAGGGTGGGGTTGGTGACTGGGACGAAGTCGTAACAAGGTAGGTGTACCGGAAGGTGCGCCTGGATCACCTCCTTTCTAGAGTACCGAGCAAAGGTCCAGCATTCGTGCAAACCTGCGCTCAACTTCCAAATCTTTCATCCGCGGTGGGTGAAAGTCGATAAGTAAGCTTCCTATCACTATTCAGTTGTCAAGGCCTGGCCTGAGCGGGCCTGTAGCTCAGATGGTTAGAGCACAGTCCTGATAAGACTGGGGTCACTGGTTCGAGTCCAGTCAGGCCCACCTGAATTATCAGGCGGCGCTCGGGGATGTAGCTCAGCGGGAGAGCAGCGCCTTTGCAAGGCGAAGGTCGCGGGTTCAAATCCCGCCATCTCCACTGAGTGTGTAAGAAAGGATGACAAAAAGTTTGAAGTTGGTGATCCTGCAGTAAAGTAAGGAAATTGAGCTCAGTACGCTTGGGAGTAATATGCGGCCCGGCGATGAGCCGGGCTTCTTTGTCGAAAAAAATATGTTGACAGTAGATCCGTGTGCTTGACAAATGTGAAGCATACCGATCGCCGGTCAACGGCAAAAGAACTGCCGCAAGATGGCGAAAATAGAACCTTGACAACTGAATAGTTATTGATCTTTTTGATGTAGGCCGAACAGTATTAAATTCTCCGCATCACGTGGAGAAGCTACTAAGAGCTTACGGTGGATGCCTTGGCGCCAAGTGCCGATGAAGGACGTGGGACACTGCGATAAGCTCCGGTTAGCCGTGAACAGGCGTTTGACCCGGAGATTTCCGAATGGGGAAACCCACTGCGGCGAACCCGCAGTATCGTCGGTTGAATACATAGACCGAACGAAGGGCACCTGGGGAACTGAAACATCTAAGTACCCAGAGGAAAAGAGACCATTTCCCTAGTAGTGGCGAGCGAACGGGAATCAGCCTAAACCGCCCGTGCTTGCACGGACGGGGTTGTAGGGTCCGGCATATGGAAGTTACAAATCAGTCTGTTAGCAGAATGGTATGGGAAAGCCAACCAAAGAGGGTGATAGTCCCGTATGCGAAAACAAACTGACTTCCGCTGGATACCTGAGTACTGCCGGGCACGCTAATCCGGCAGGAATCTGGGGAGTCCACTCTCCAAGGCTAAATACACTTGGCGACCGATAGTGAACAAGTACCGTGAGGGAAAGGTGAAAAGTCCCCCTGTTAGGGGAGTGAAATAGAACCTGAAACCGTAAGCTTACAAGCAGTCGGAGGGCTAATGGCGTGTCGGTGCCCCAGGGAAACTTGGGTGCGCGGCGCTATGCCTGACGGCGTGCCTCTTGGAGAATGAGCCTGCGAGTTAATGTCAGCGGCAAGGTTAAGGGAGTAACACCCGTAGCCGTAGCGAAAGCGAGTCTGAATAAGGCGCATAGTCGTTGGGATTAGACCCGAAACCGGGTGAGCTACCCATGGCCAAGGTGAAGCGAGTCTAAACGCTCGTGGAGGCCTGAACCTACTAATGTTGCAAAATTAGGGGATGAGCTGTGGGTAGAGGTGATATGCCAAACGAACTCGGATATAGCTGGTTCTCTCCGAAATAACTTTAGGGTTAGCGTCATGTGTTTAGTATCGGAGGTAGAGCACTGGATGAGCTAGAGGGCTTACTGCTTATCGAACTCAACCAAACTCCGAATGCCGATACTCCAAAACATGGCAGTCGGACTCCGGGAGATGAGTTTCGGGGTCGAAAGGGAAACAGCCCAGATCATCAGCTAAGGTCCCTAAATCCAAGCTAAGTGGGAAACGAGGTGAGGTTACTTGAACAACCAGGAGGTTGGCTCAGAAGCAGCCACCCTTTAAAGAGTGCGTAATAGCTCACTGGTCCAGTGACCTTGCGCGGAAAACTTAACGGGGCTAAGCTTGGTACCGAAGCTATGGGATTTGCGCAAGCAAATCGGTAGGAGAGCGTTCCGCCAGCAGTGAAGGTCGACCGTAAGGACGGCTGGAGCGGGCGGAAGTGAGAATGCAGGCATGAGTAGCGTACAAACACGTGAGAACCGTGTTCGCCGTAAATCTAAGGTTTCCGACGCCAGGTCATTCCGCGTCGGGTTAGTCGGGTCCTTAGCCGAGGCCGAGAGGCGTAGGTGATGGACATCCGGTCAACATTCCGGAACCGTCTGGAAGGAGCGATGAGGGGACGCAACGAGGTAGGCCAGCCAGCGATTGGTTGTGCTGGTTCGATCCGCTTAGGCGTTGAGGCTTGTAGGAAAATCCGCAAGCCGAGCTGAGGCGATAGCGAGCCCTTGAGGTGTAAGTGGTTGAGCCTTGTTGCCGAGAAAAGCCTCTAAGCATTGATTTCCAGATGCCCGTACCGCAAACCGACACCGGTAGATGGGTAGAGTATACCAAGGCGAACGGGAGAACCTTCGTTAAGGAACTAGGCAATTTAACCCCGTAACTTCGGGATAAGGGGTGCCCTTTGGCGTGTATGCGCTGGAGGGTCGCAGTGAAATGGTTCTAGTGACTGGTTAACAAAACCACAGGTCTCTGCTAAGCCGTAAGGCGATGTATAGGGGCTGACGCGTGCCCAGTGCCGGAAGGTTAAAGGGAGAGGTTAGACGCAAGTCGACGCTTTGAACTGAAGCCCCGGTGAACGGCGGCCGTAACTATAACGGTCCTAAGGTAGCGAAATTCCTTGTCGGGTAAGTTCCGACCCGCACGAACCGCGTAACAACTGGAATAGTGTCTCAACGAGGGACCCGGTGAAATTGAAATGGCTGTGAAGATGCGGCCTACCCGCAGTAGGACAAAAAGACCCCGTGGAGCTTTACTGTATCTTGGCATTGAGTTTGGGTGTGATCTGTGTAGTATAGGTGGGAGGCTTTGAAGCTGGAGCGCTAGCTTCGGTGGAGCCGTCAGTGAAATACCACCCTGATTACATTTAGACCCTAACCCCGCACCGTCATCCGGGCGGGGGACCGTGCCAGGTGGGCAGTTTGACTGGGGCGGTCGCCTCCTAAAAAGTAACGGAGGCGCCCAAAGGTTCCCTCAGGGTGAATGGAAACCACCCAAAGAGTGTAAAGGCATAAGGGAGCTTGACTGCAAGACCAACGCGTCGAGCAGAGGCGAAAGCCGGGCTTAGTGATCCCACGGATCTGTGTGGAAGGGCCGTGGCTACCGGATAAAAGCTACCCCGGGGATAACAGGCTGGTGAAGTCCAAGAGTCCATATCGACGACTTCGCTCGGCACCTCGATGTCGGCTCATCGCATCCTGGGGCTGTATAAGGTCCCAAGGGTCGGGCTGTTCGCCCGTTAAAGCGGTACGCGAGCTGGGTTCAGACCGTCGTGAGACAGGTCGGTCTCTATCCACTGTGGGCGTAAGGGATTTGCGAGGATCTGCTCCTAGTACGAGAGGACCGGAGTGGACAGACCTCTGGTGTGCCAGTTGTCGTGCCAACGGCATTGCTGGGTAGCTACGTCTGGCAAAGATAACCGCTGAAAGCATCTAAGTGGGAAACTTGCCTCAAGATAAGATCCCTGTATCCGTCATGGAGTAAGACCGCAGATAGACTATCTGCTTAATAGGCGGTATGTGTAAGCACAGTAATGTGTTGAGCTAAACCGTACTAATGGTCGAGGGCTGATCTGCGTGGTGCGGAGAACTTAGTACTGTTCATACATCATTTTCAATAACTATTCGGACTTATTAAGGAAATAAGTCTCTTTGGTGATTTGAGCGGCGAGGGTACACCCGGTCCCATCCCGAACCCGGAAGTTAAGCTCGTCAGCGCCGATGGTACTTGGTGGGTAACTGCCTGGGAGAGTAGGTCATTGCCAAAGGGACTTTTTCTATTTATCTTCCCAGCTATTCTTTCTTGGGGTATAATTTCATTGTTCACAGATCAGCGCGTGCATGATTGCTGCTTTGGTTTTTATTTCTGGCAGTCAAGGAGTGTGTAGCACAAATTCGTGATCCGCTTTTTGGATGTGGTTTTCGGGTTTTGCGCGTGCTCGGCTGAGTCTGTAACTAGCCGAGTTTTTTATTTTTATTCCTCCACGGGAGGAGGTGATAAGGTTGACGGTCGTAAATTTGCGCAGTAATGAGTCTCAGGATATGCTTTTGAAGCGATTCCGTAAGAAGATCGTCAAGAGCGGCATCTTGAGCACGGTACGCCGCAAGCGCTGGTTTGTATCCAAGAGCGAGCAACGTCGCATGGAAAAGAAAAAGGCAATCCGCCGGATCAAGCGACGCACGTATAAGGATTTCGAGTAAACCGGCTAACGGAACTGGAGGCAGTTAATGTCGAACGAGGATAAGATTCAGGTCGAGGGGTTGGTGGTAGAGGCGTTACCAGGAACCCAATTCCGGGTTCGGCTCGATAACGGGCATGAGATCCTGGCCTATCTGGCAGGCAAAATGCGCAAGTATTACATTCGCATCTTGCTTGGGGATCGCGTCAAAGTGGAAATGTCCCCTTATGACCTGACACGCGGACGGATTACTTTCCGTCACCGGAAGGCTGACCCCGTCCCGACAGAAGAATAACCAGTTCCTTGTAGCACTTATTTTGTCAAACAAGAAGCCCCTGCTTTTTTGCAGGGGCTTCTTGTTCTTTTTTATTTATTATAGAGTTTACGGCAAAAACTTGTAGGAGTTGAGTATTTTCATGTAATTAGCACGTTCAAAAGCAGCCGGCTCCTTGACTGCTTTCTGGCTAAGGCTACCTCGCATCTGCTGGATGGAGCTATATTCACGATCAACCATCCATTTTTCAATATCAGCCAGGATGGCCGGGACGCGGCCGAAGCCGTTTTGGAGCAGTTCGGAAGTCATCATTGCCACATTGGCGCCGGCCATCATGGCTTTGAGGACATCTTCCGCGGTATGGACACCGCTGGTGAGCGCCAGGTCAGCCTGGATGCGTCCATACAGGATGGCAATCCAGCGGAGCGGCAGGCGCATGTCATTTGAATTACTGAGTACCAGGTTCGGGACGACTTCAAGGGTTTCCAGGTCGATATCGGGCTGGTAGAAACGATTGAAGAGCACCAGGCCTTTTGCTCCGGCTTTCGCCAGGCGCTGAGCAACATTGGGAATGGCGGTCAGGAACGGACTCAATTTTACCCCGACCGGGATTTTGATACTCTTGCATACATCGCCGACGAGAGTCACATAGCTTTCTTCAAGTTCACTCGCCGTGAGAGTCGGATCCGTTGCCAGGTAGTACAGGTTGAGTTCGAGCGCGTCTGCGCCAGCCTCTTCGATCTTTCGGGCATACTTTATCCAGCCGCCGGTGGAGACGCCGTTCAAACTGCCGATGACGGGGATGCTAAGGGCCTTTTTTGTTTTATGCACGGCTTCGATATATGTTTCCGGTGTAAGAGTAAAGTTACCGGTCTGAGGATAATAACTGGTTACTTCGCGTGAGAAGTCCGTACCAGTAGATAGATAATGGTCCAACTCCAGGCTTTCGTGAATGATCTGTTCCTCGAAAAGGGAATACATCACCAAAGCAGAAATCCCGGCTTCTTCCAACTTTTTGGCTGTTTCCAGTTTTTCCGAAATCGGTTGGGCAGCTGATGCCACGATAGGGTTTTTTAATTTCAGGCCAAGATAGGTAGTTGTCAAGTCAACCATAATATTCTCTCCTTGTCAGGTATATCTTGCAAGCACGATAAAAAGGAGCAAAGGGTTAAGCTCTGCTCCTTTTCCTTTTTACCGGCTTACTTAGGTTCGATATTTTCGTTATAGTGCATAGCGGCCATCTGAGAGTAGAAGTTCCAGCGGGCCTTGGCATCTTCGCGGGACAGTTTGAGCAGGGCTTCGGCACGGGCCTCATCGCTCTGGACCAACATGCGGAAGCGGGTTTCATTGTACATATATTTGTCCACGGGAATGGACGGTTCCTTGTAATCAATCAACAGCGGGTTTTTGCCTTCCGCAGACAGACGTGGGTCGTAGCGATAGAGCGGCCACAGACCGCACTGGACAGCCAGTTTTTGCTGTTCCAATCCCTTGGCCATGTCAATGCCATGCGAAATGCAATGACTGTAGGCGATGATTATCGATGGGCCATCAAAGGATTCGGCATCGATAAAGGCTCTCAAAGTATGCTGGTCGTTAAAGCCCATGGCAACGCGCGCCACATAAACGTAACCGTAGGCAATTGCCATCAGCCCCAGGTCCTTTTTCGATAATCCCTTACCCTGGGCAGCAAAACGTGCCACTGCGCCGCGCGGGGTGGACTTGGAGGCTTGGCCACCGGTATTCGAATATACCTCGGTATCCAGGACCAGCAGGTTCACATTGCGCCCGGTGGATATGACATGGTCAAGACCGCCGTACCCAATATCATAGGCCCAGCCATCGCCGCCGACAATCCAGACGGATTTCTTGACGAGGGCGTCGGCCACTGCGGACAGGTTCTTGGCTTGCGGGATTTTGGATTTGGCAAGTTTCATCTTGAGAGCGTCTACACGTTCGCGCTGCTGCTTGATCCCCAGGTCGGTGGACTGGTCGGCTTTTAGCAGGCTATCGATCAGGTCCTGGCCCAGTTCATTGACGAAAGCAGGCAGGATATCCCGGGCGTACTCAATCTGCTTATCCAGTGTCAGTCGGAAGCCTAGACCGAATTCGGCGTTATCCTCGAACAGGCTGTTGGACCAGGCCGGACCGCGTCCTTCCTTATTAAATGTATAAGGAGTGGTCGGCAGGTTTCCGCCGTAGATGGAGGAGCAGCCGGTGGCATTGGCAATAATGGCCCGATCGCCAAACAGTTGTGACATGAGTTTGATGTAAGGTGTCTCGCCGCAACCCGAGCAGGCTCCCGAGAACTCAAACAGGGGCTCGAGCAACTGTGAGTTTTTGATGGTGCCCACGCTGAAGGTAGTACGGTCAGCCTCGGGTAAGCCAAGGAAGAAGTCCCAGTTAACCGCTTCCGATTCACGCAAGGGCGGTTGTGGAGCCATGTTAATGGACTTGCGGGCCGGGTTGGTCTTATCTTTGGCCGGGCAAGCTTCGATGCATAAGGCGCAGCCTGTGCAATCCTCGGGAGCTACCTGAACCGAGTAGGCCATCCCGGGGAATTCCTTGAACTTGGAGTCCATATATTTGAAGGTCGCTGGAGCTTTTGCAAGATATTTCTTATCAAAGACTTTATGCCGGATAACGGCATGCGGACAGACAAAGACGCACTTACCGCACTGGATGCACAAATTGGATTCCCAAACAGGGATCTCTAGGGCAATATTACGCTTTTCCCATTTGGTTGTGCCGGTGGGGAAGGTGCCATCCACGGGCATGGCAGATACCGGGACGGTGTCTCCCTCGAATGCAATCATCGGGCCGAGTACATCGCGGACGAAGGCCGGTGCTTCGGCTGATACCGGGGCACGGCGGGTGAAAGTACTGGTGACTTTCCCCGGCACCTTGACTTCAAACAAGTTGGCCAGGGACTGGTCCACAGCGGCAAAGTTCTTCTGGACAACTGCTTCGCCGCGCTTGCCATAGGTTTTCTGGATGGCTTTCTTGATCTGGTGAATGGCTTCATCGCGCGGCAGGATGCCGGAGATGGCAAAGAAGCAGGTCTGCATAATGGTGTTGACACGGCTGCCCATGCCGGTCTTTTCGGCCACATCGTAGGCATTGATGGTGTAGAACTTGAGTTTCTTCTCGATAATGTCCTTCTGGACTTCCTGAGGCAGCTTATCCCAGATTTCCTCAGGGCCATACAGGCTGTTTACCAGGAAGACTGCTCCCGGCTGGGCGTACTTGGTGAAATCAAAACGCTCAAGGAAATTGAACTGGTGGCAGGCCACGAAGTTGGCCGTGTTGGGTGTGATCAGATAAGGCGCCTGGATTGGCTTGGGACCAAAGCGCAAGTGGCTGACGGTCAAAGTACCGGCCTTCTTTGAGTCGTAATAGAAATACCCTTGTGCATTGTTCTCAGTCTCTTCGCCGATGATCTTGATCGAGTTTTTATTAGCGCCGACGGTTCCATCCGAACCCAGACCAAAGAAGAGGCAGCGCACGGTCTCGGGATGTTCAACCGAGAAGTTCAGATCATAGTCCAGGCTGGTGTGAGTCACATCTTCATTAATTCCAACCACGAAGTGATTCTTTGGCTCAGGCTTCTGGAGTTCGTCGAGGATCGCCTTGACCATGGCCGGGGTAAATTCTTTCGAAGACAGGCCATAGCGTCCGCCGATAACCTTGATCTCTTTACGGTTGCCCTCGAATAAGGCATTGATTATATCGAGGTAGAGCGGGTCGCCAGCCGCACCAGGCTCCTTCGTACGGTCCATTACGGCGATGGATTTAACCGTTTTCGGTAGCGCCTTAAGGAAATGCTCCTTCGAGAATGGACGGTACAGGCGGACTCGAACAACGCCGACCTTTTCACCTTTTGCCATCAGGTAGCGCACGGTTGCTTCCGCGGTTTCGCCACCGGAAGCCATGATAATCACCACACGTTCGGCATCCGGTGCGCCGATGTAATCAAACAGGTGGTAGGAGCGGCCGACCAGTTTGGAGAACTTGTCCATGGCTTTCTGGACGATGCCTGGCACGGCGGTATAGTACGGATTTATCGTTTCACGGGCCTGGAAGAATACATCCGGGTTCTGGGCGGAGCCGCGCAGGACCGGATGTTCGGGAGACATGGCGCGAGCGCGATGGGCACGGATGAGGTCATCGTCAAGCATGGCTCGCAAGTCATCGTCATTTAATTGTTCGATTTTAGCAACTTCATGTGAGGTGCGAAAACCGTCGAAGAAATGTACGAAAGGCACGCGCGCTTCCAATGTGGAGGCCTGGGCGATAAGAGCAAAATCGTGCGCTTCCTGGACTGAACCGGAAGCCAGCATTGCCCAACCGGTCTGGCGGCAAGCCATCACGTCAGAATGGTCGCCAAAAATGGAAAGGGCATGCGACGCCACCGTCCTGGCCGAGACGTGGAAGACGGTGCTGGTCAGTTCCCCGGCAATCTTGAACATATTGGGGATCATTAACAGCAGCCCCTGGCTGGCGGTGAAAGTGGTGGTCAATGAGCCGGTCTGGAGCGCTCCATGGACTGCACCCGAAGCACCGCCTTCAGATTGCATCTCGATTACCAGAGGGACTGTCCCCCAGATATTCTTGCGCTTGATGGCCGACCAATCGTCAGCGAACTCTCCCATGTTCGATGAAGGTGTGATGGGGTAAATGGCACAAATCTCGTTTGTGCGATGGGCTACCGAAGCCGTGGCTTCGTTCCCATCAATCGTAACCTTTTTTCGTTCCATGAAGCTTAACTCCTTATAGCTAGAATAACAGAGCAAACTCTGTGTGTGTCACACTTTTCGACCCTTAAGTGTATTACTTCGATTTTACCAGTGATAGTTATTTAATGCACAAATTCCTCTGCGACATGTCATGAATAAATTATGATATATATTGTCCGAAATTAGGGCGCGGGATGGGCTTACCTTGGCTTTTCGAGCGCAGGTTGCGCCAATAACAACGCCGCCAGCGATTTTGCATCCGGTATTTCCCCAGCCCTGGCGATTTCCAATGCCCTGGAAAAAGGAAGATATTCGACAGTGAGGAACTCATCTGCATCGGCTTCGAGCGGATCAGAACGCAAGTCAGTTGCCAGGTAGACGTGCATGAATTCGGTGGAGTAGCCAGGCGCCAGGTAGAATCCGCCCAAATGTTCCATATGCCCGGCTGCCATGCCCGTCTCCTCCCGAATCTCTCGATTGGCACATGTTTCGGGCGTCTCACCTTCATCCAATGTCCCTGCGGGCAACTCCAGGAGGTCCATTCCGGCTGCGTGGCGGTATTGGCGGACGAAGAGCAGGTTGCCCTGGTCGTCCAATGGGATGATGATAACCGATCCCACATGCTCAACGATGTCGAACTTGGTCTCATGACCATCCGGAAGGCGCAGAGTGTCACGACGGATGGTAAAAGCGCGGCCTGGATAAACAATTTCAGTCTTCACGAGGTCAAATGGCATACCTGCCCTCCAAAATAACACCCAGGCGAAGAGACTCCGCCTGGGTGCAATGAAAAACATCTTTTTTGTTTAAGGGATATTCAAGACTTGTCCGGTTGTCAGCGGGGTGGTTATTGCCATGCCGTTGGCAGCGGCAATGGCGGACGGGTCAACATCGCCAAACGAGCAGGCAATGGTAAAGAACGTATCATTTACGGCCACTGTATATTGGGTTGGATGTGCCTGTAAGGCACGGGTGCCCGGGAATGTGCCGGTCGACGGGATGCTTAAGGTCGTGCCGGGCTGGATGATTTCTCCGGAGGTCAAGTCATTCAGGCTCAGAAGATCACCCGGGTCAACGTTAAAGCGGCGGGCGAGGCAGTAAGGGAATTCTCCGGCATGTATCGTATAAGTGGACGGATGGCCTGGGGTGGCGGTTGGCACAATAATTACGGGAATTGGCGTTGTTCCGGTCCCGGTCATGGGCGTAACCGTGGCAAGAACCAAGGGCGGCTGTGTGGCCGTGGTCAATGGGGGAAGCATTCCTATCGGGGTGGGGGTTGGACTGGTCATGGATAAATCAGTGGTAGGAACAGCTGTGAACACACCCAATGCCACCTCCGTTTGCACGTACATGGCAGTCTGAGTCCCCAAATCCTGCAAATGGAGCAAACCGAGCGGCTGCGGGGTAGAGTTGGTACCCATTGCAGTTGGTGTAGCCAGCAACGGCTGTGAGGCGGAACGCTCACAGGCTGCCAAGAGCACCAGCGCTGCTATTGCGAGTGAAATAATGATTATTATTTTCTTTATCATGTTCTCCTCCTCAGGAACCGCATTGTCAAAGTATTCATAGTGATACTAGCACAACCTTTCTAATGCGTCAAGCAAAGAGATTGTCGTGGAGAACCCTAATTTTCAAGCCAAATTGTCACCGGTCCGTCGTTTTCAATCTCAACCAGCATGTGTGCGCCGAAGACGCCATTTCGGGTTGGGATACCCTGCTCGCGCAACAAGTCAGCGAATTTATCCACGAGCGGTGCGGCAACTTCGGGCTGAGCCGCTTCAGTGAACGAAGGCCGGCGTCCGTTGCGCGTGTCTGCGTAAAGGGTGAACTGGGAGACAACGATAGCCGCCCACCTATATCGAGTATGGATCGATTAAACTTGCCATCCTGATCTTCGAAAATGCGCAGGGAGGCTATTTTCCCGGCCAAGAAACGGGCTTGTTCTTCGGTGTCACCATGACCGATGCCAAGCAGGATGACCAATCCGTGGGTGATTTCTGCAACGGTCCGGCCGTCTACAGTCACTTTTCCGGTTTTGACTCGTTGGATGAGGGCGCGCATGAAGGACTAATAAAACGAAATACATAAAACGTAAAAAGAAAGTTGGTTGGCTAGGGGAGCTGAACGGCAGCCCTGACCTCTGCCATGGTCTTTTCGGCAATCGCCCGGGCACGCCTGGCGCCATCAGCCAGCACGGAAGGCACCAGGTCTTGCTGTGCGGCGAACTTGGCGCGTTTGGAGCGGAAGGGCTCCAGGGCTATGTTCAGGTTCCCCGCGAACATCTTTTTACAATCCACGCAGCCAATGCCGGCCCGGCGGCATTCCACATTGATCATTTCCACATCGGCCTGGGGCGTGAAGATCTTGTGCATGGAGAAAACGTTGCACACATCCGGGTTACCCGGGTCGGTGCGCTTTATCCGCTGCGGGTCGGTAACCATTTGCATGACACGCAGGCGGGTCTCTTCTGGTGTGGCTGCCAGTTCAATATGGTTATTCAGGCTCTTCCCCATTTTTTCCTTGCCATCAATACCAAGTACTTTGAGAATCTCGGTATTTTTCATTCCGGGTTCGATAAGCACATTGGTATGGTAGCGAAAGTTAAAAGAACGAACCACTTCGCGGGTAAATTCGATATGCGGAGCCTGGTCAATCCCAACCGGGACAACATCGGATTTATACAGTACGATATCAGCCGCCATCAGCACCGGATAACCCACCAGGCCGTAGTTAATGTTATTAGGGTTCTGGCGCACTTTTTCCTTAAAAGTGGGCAGGTCGGTCAGTTTTCCAAGCGGCGTGACCATCGACAGGATGGTATGCAATTCAGTGACCTGTGGAACATGACTCTGTACGAACAGGATGGTTTCTTCCGGGCGGATACCGACGGCCAGCAGGTCAAGCGCCAGGTCATACGTGTTCTGTTTCAGATTCTCCGTATCCTCAATGGTGGTTAATGCGTGCAAATCGACGATGCAATAGACACATTCGTAATCGTCCTGCAAAGCGACATAATTCTTGAACGCACCCAAATAGTTGCCCAAATGAGCCCGTCCGGTGGGGCGGATACCGGAAAAGACACGTCCTTTTTTAGCCATAATTTCCTCGAAATGCTATTTTTTCCTGGAAAGCTTTTGGATCAAACCAAGGACTTCTCCAGGCTCAGGGTGGCGTCCGGTTTGGAGTTTGGAGTAGATTAATTGTCCGTTTACGCTGATTTCGTAACGCCCTCCATTGGAGGGAATCAGAGTCACGCTTTCGATCTCCGGTTCAAAATTCGCAAGCAGATCAGCTACCAAGCCAACGGCCCGGTCAGTATAATGTCAAACCGTGCAATAAACGATCTGAATTTTCATCATAAAGCCAGCTCCTTTTCTTAAATTATTCAAAAATTATACTGCTTCTTGTTCAAAACCGTGCCACTGGTTTTGTGGTTGATAGGGAATTGCCGGGATAAAGGGGAAGATATGGAATTGTAGAGACAGTTTTAAGCAGTACTGGGAATTGCTGGGGCAAGGAAGGAATGCCCACCAGCGGTTTTTTTTAATGAGCAATAACAAACGGTTTTATTATCTGCCTAACCTTTGACGCATGGCGACCTTACATGTATAATCATTCGACACATCATTTTCGTCCGGGACATCTTAGAGGCAAGGTATGGCTCTGCGCGGCAACCTGCGCGACTTTAATATCACCCAATTATTGAATCTGGTCAACCTGGCTAATAAAACCGGGACTCTTGTTGTTGAAGGTCCCAGTGAGACAGCTAAGATCGCATTTCGGGATGGAAAGCTGGCTTATGCCGAAATTGGGAATGAAGATGGTAGTCTCGCTTCCATCCTGCACCACACCAGGAAACTCTCCTCAGGTCAGTACAAATCCATCCGGCAGGGCGCAGCCCATATTTCCGATAAGGAATTGGGTCTGTTGCTGATCAACGCTGGGTACCTTTCCCAGGAAGATATCCTCACCAATTTGCAACAACATTTTACGGATATTGTCCAGCGTATGTTCACTTGGGTGGAAGGCGTTTTTCATTTTGAAAATGATTTACTTCCACCGGATGACCGTATCAGCGTCCGGATGGATCTTGAAAACCTGATAATTGAGGGTTCGCGTCAGATGCGGGAATGGGAGCAATTGCAGGATGAAATTCCCAGTCTGGATATGGCTTTAAAATTTACTGACCGCCCGGGGACGAATCTCCGGAACATCAATTTGAGTGTAGAGGAGTGGCGGGTTGTATCTTATATAAACCCGCGCAACTCAATGCGGCAGATTGCCAGCGCCACCAAAATGAATGATTTGGAAATCCGGCGCATCATCTACAGTCTTCTGCAGGCCGGGCTGGTGGAGGTGACACGGCAAACTGGCGCGGTTCCTCAGCCTCCATCCGTTCGGGTTTTCCCATCAGATAATAAAGAAGAGCAGAAATCTTTGGTCAACCGCCTGATTAATCGAATTCGTTCGTTGTGATCTTATTAAGGTCTTTATTAAGGATTTGCCATCATGCAAACAGTTAAAATGGTTGTAACAGGTCCATTCAGCGCCGGCAAGACCGAGTTTATCCGCTCTGTCAGCGAAATCGATGTGGTTTCGACAGAACGCAAGGTCTCTTCAATCCAAGAGAAGGCTATCAAGGAAGCGACTACAGTGGCAATGGACTTTGGTCGCATTACGGTCGACGATGACCTGGTCCTGTACCTGTTTGGCACGCCGGGCCAGCGGAGATTTGATTTCATGTGGGAGATCCTGTCAGAAGGAATGCTGGGCTTTGTTGTCATGGTGGATAGCACCCGCCCGGAGACATTCCGCGAAGCCCGTTCCATCCTGGAGACTTTCCGCGCTTACGCTCCTACCCCATATGTAGTTGCTGCCAACAAACAGGATTTGAAGGATGCCTGGGAAGTCGAAGACATGCGCCATGCACTCCGGCTCGATTCGAAGGTAAAACTGGTTGCCTGTACGGCCACTGACCGAGACTCCGTAAAAACAATTTTGCTGGAATTGCTGTACAGCATATTGAATGAAATGGAGAATGGAGGGAAATAGTCCCTTCATTTTGTTGTAGCTACCGTGTCATCCATCACCACCGACCATGGTATTGTCCATTATGAGGTGTATGGGCGTGGACGACCAATTATTCTTTTTCACGGCTGGCTGGGTTCCTGGGTGCTTTGGCAGGAAACCATGGCTTATTTGGGGGCCTTTTATCGTATTATCGACAGCCCGACACATTGGAAACCCATGCAGACAGGCATTCCGCAAGCCGGGCAATTTATCATATTGGACGATGCAATCCTTTTTTAAATATGCTCAAAGAATTTCTGGATGGATCCGTTTCAAATCCCTTATGCCTGCGCAGACCTTATTTATTCTATAAAAACCGCCAAACCGAGATTCTAATTCTTTTATGAAAAATCACAATGACCTGCTTATTGATTTAGGCAAGCAGCAATATTTTTACCCTAACCGCATGGGGCGGGTGATATTGCTGGCGATGGAAGAAATCCTAGGGCATAATGGGGTGAATGCTGTTCTTAATCTGGTCAATCTGCCGGAATATATGAATAATTACCCAT